>ERZ791577.1087-NODE-1087-length-15324-cov-15.662388_pt1 | contig 15324 bp, 8 predicted proteins | sample MGYA00509969_ERZ791577 | MGnify/ENA primary metagenome ERZ791577 (study PRJEB30046, sample SAMN00791917) | human gut metagenome | study: EMG produced TPA metagenomics assembly of the A metagenome-wide association study of gut microbiota in type 2... | reverse complement strand
GATTACTTTCACCAGTCTGGTGCAGACGAAGGCTTTCGACACGATAATATAAATTATTAATATATAGGTTTTGGTTTTTTTAGAAATATAGAGTTTTTATTTCAGGGTAGTGCGATTAAGGTAAAAACTTATAGGGGGAAGTAATAGTGAGTGTAGGAATAATCAATAAGCAAATTGAAGAGAGAGCTTCATTACAGAAAAATTTCTTAAAAACAGCAAATATGTTATTTGGTAAAGATTGGAATGAATTAACTAAAGAAGAATTATATCAGACTTTAGTTAGAACAGTTCGTCAGTACATCAGTGAAAACTGGATTATGACTAATAAATACTATGAAGAAAATCAATGCAAAGAAGTATATTATTTTTCCATTGAATTCTTATTAGGTCGTCTATTAAATACAAACTTGATCAATCTTGATATGAAAGAAATCTGTAAAGAAGCCTTGAAAGACTTGAATATTGATATTACAGAACTCTTTAAACAGGAACCAGATGCAGGTTTAGGTAATGGTGGTCTTGGCCGTCTTGCTGCTTGCTTTATTGATTCTTTGGCTTCCTTAGGCCTTCCAGGTCATGGTTGTACTATCCGTTATCAATATGGTCTGTTTGAACAAAAAATAATAGATAATCAACAAGTTGAAATTCCTGATAATTGGCTTAAAAATGGTTTCGCTTGGGAATATCGCAAAGCTGACAAAGAAGTTGATGTTCATTTTGGCGGTAATGCTTATATGGCTCAACAAGAAGATGGTTCTTTAAAATTAGTTCATGAAGGATATAATACAGTTGCAGCTGTTCCTTATGATGTGCCAATCGTAGGTTACCACAATAATGTAGTAAATACTCTTCGTCTTTGGAATGCTGAAGTTCCTCAAGATTTTGCTTCTTTATCAGGTACTAGAGAACAGTTACAAGAAAGATTGCGTCAATCTTATCGTGTACAAGCAATCACTTCTTGCTTGTATCCAGAAGATAGCTCTTATGAAGGTAAAATGCTTCGTTTGACTCAAGAGTATTTCTTTGTATCTGCAGGCGTTCAAAGTATTGTTCGTCATTATAAACGCCGTAAAGGTGATTTAAAAGATTTTGCGAAAAAAATTGCTATTCATATCAATGATACTCATCCAGCAATGGCAATTCCTGAACTTATGCGCGTACTCATTGACCAAGAAGGTATGGATTGGGATACTGCTTGGGATATCACTAAAAATACAGTAGCTTATACTAACCATACAATTATGCCAGAAGCATTAGAAACTTGGCCAATTGATATGTTTAAAAATCTCGTACCACGTATTTACATGATCGTAGAAGAAATCAATGCACGCTTCTTAGAAGATGTTCGTAAACAATATCCAAATGATGAAGACCGTGTACGCAGAGTATCTATCATTCAAGATGGCGTAGTTCATATGGCTCGTCTTTCTGTTGTAGGTAGCCACAGCGTAAATGGTGTTGCTAAAATTCATAGCGATATCTTAAAAGCACATACTATGCGTGACTTTGATGAAATTTACCCAGGTAAATTCAATAATAAAACTAATGGTATTACACATCGTCGTTGGCTCATTGCTGCAAATCCACAGCTTTCTAGCTTAATAGATGAAGCTATTTCTGATAAATGGCGTAAAGACCCATCTCGTCTTATCGATTTATTAGATTATAAAGATGATACAGCATTCCTTGATAAATTAGCAGAAGTTAAAAAAGAACATAAAATTTATTTAGCTGGTCATATCAAACGTCGTAGTGGATTTACTATTGACCCTAACTCTTTATATGACATTCAAGTTAAACGTATTCATTCTTACAAACGTCAAATTATGAATATTTTACATGTAATGCATATCTATAATTTGATTAAAGCAAATCCATCTATTAAATCTGAAATGTTACCTCGTACTTATATGTTCGCAGGTAAAGCAGCTCCTGGTTACCATATCGCTAAAGAAACAATTCGCTTAATCAACAATGTAGCTAATATTGTTAATAACGATAAAGATGTAAACGATTGTTTACATGTAGTATTCTTAGAAAACTATGGTGTTACTTTAGCAGAAAAATTATTCCCAGCAGCTGATGTTAGTGAACAGATTTCTCTTGCAGGTAAAGAAGCTTCCGGTACATCTAACATGAAATTCATGATGAACGGTGCTATCACACTTGGTACTTTAGATGGTGCTAACGTGGAAATTTGCGATGCAGTTGGAGAAGATAACTGCGTTATCTTTGGCTTAAAAGAACATGAAGTAATGGAATACTATAAAAATGGATTATATTCCGCATGGACTGAATATAATACAAATCCAGCAATTCACAATGTAGTTGATGAATTATTGACTGGTCCATTCGTAGGTAATGGTGATTTCCATGACTTACACAACTATTTATTCAATAGTAATGATGAATATTTCGTATTCAAAGACTTCAATTCTTATATTGATGCTCATGTAAAAATTAGAGGTAAATATCTCGACCGCTATGGTTGGTTGAAATCCAGCTTAATCAATATTGCACATTCTGGTATCTTCTCTAGTGATAGAACTATCAGCGAATATGCAAAAGATATCTGGAATGTAGAACCTATTAATTTATTAAAATAAATGACTCCAAAGGAGAACTAAAAAGATGGAAGTATCCGCATTAAAAGATTTTGATTTGTATTTGTATCATCAAGGTACAAATTTCTATGCGTATCAAATGTTAGGAGCTCATTTTGTAGTAGAAGACGGAGTAGAAGGCGTACGCTTTGCTGTTTGGGCACCTCATGCTAAAGCCATAAGTGTAGTAGGAGATTTTAATAATTGGGATTATAATGAAAACCCAATGCAGAGAATTTCTGATGGTGAAATTTGGGTGACTTTTATTCCTAATTTACAGCAAGGTGAAATTTATAAATATTCTATAGAGCCATTCAATGGTGGAGAACGTTTCTTAAAAGCAGACCCTTATGCTTTTTATGCTGAAAAGAAACCAAAAACAGCTTCTCGCGTTTATGATTTACGCGGTTATGAATGGCATGATGAAAAATGGCAGAAAAAACAGCAACAAGAAGCTTCTTATGATAAACCTATGCTTATCTATGAAGTGCATTTAGGCTCTTGGCGTCGTGATGCTGAAGGTAATTATTTAACTTATAGAGAAGCAGCAAAACAGCTCATCTCTTATGTTAAAGAAATGAATTATACTCATATTGAGTTTATGCCACTTTGTGAACATCCATTTGATGGTTCTTGGGGTTATCAAGCAACTGGTTATTATGCAGTAACTAGTCGTTATGGTGAACCAAAAGACTTCATGTATTTAGTAGATTTAGCTCATCAAAATGGTATTGCTGTAATCATGGACTGGGTTCCAGGACATTTCTGTAACGATGCTCATGGTCTTCGCCGTTTTGATGGTGAAACTTTATATGAATCTGATAATGAAAAACGCCGTGAAAATTGGCAATGGGGTACAACTAACTTCGACTATGGTCGTCGTGAAGTGCATAGCTTCTTAATTTCTAATGCTCTATTTTGGTTAAATGAATATCATATTGATGGACTTAGAATTGATGCTGTAGCTAATATGTTATATCTAAACTACGGTCGTGAAGAAGGTCAGTGGGAACCTAATAAATATGGTGACACTGGTAATCTTGAAGCTATGGAATTGATTAAAAATCTAAATGAAGCGATTTTCAAATATCATCCTAATGCTTTAATGATGGCAGAAGAATCTACATCATGGCCTATGATTTCTCGTCCAACTTATATGGGCGGTATGGGCTTTAACTATAAATGGAATATGGGCTGGATGAATGATATGCTCAAATATATGAGCCTTGATCCTATTTATCGTAAATGGAATCATGATAAAATTACATTCTCCTTGATGTATGCTTTCTCTGAAAACTTTGTATTGCCATTATCTCATGATGAAGTAGTTCATGGTAAATGCTCTTTAATTGAAAAGATGCCAGGCGATTATTGGCGTAAATTCGCTGGTCTTCGTTCATTCTTTGGTTATTGGATGACTCACCCTGGTAAAAAATTATTATTCATGGGTGGCGAATTTGGTCAATTTATCGAATGGAAATATGATGATAGTCTTGATTGGCATTTAGCTGAATTGTATCCAATGCATACAAAAATGCAGAGATTCTCTAAAGAATTGAATAAATTCTATTGTGAACATAAAGCTTTATGGCAAGTAGACTTTGATTGGCGTGGTTTCCGCTGGATTGATTGTAACGATAATGAAAATAGCGTTATTTCCTTTATTCGTTATGCTGAAGACCAAGATGATTTCATCATTGTAATATGTAACTTCACTCCAGAAGTGCGTCATGGTTACCGCATTGGTGTTCCTGAAAAAGGTATTTATCAAGAAGTATTTAATACAGATAAAGAAGAATACGGTGGTTCTAATGTATTAAATGAAGGTGACTTTAAATCAGAAGATGTATTCTGGCATAATTTAAATCAATCTATTCAAATTACTTTACCACCACTTGGTACAGTATATTTCAGATTGAAATTGCGTCCTGTTGAAGCTAAAAAACAGACAGTGATTGAAGCTGAAAAACCAGAAAAAGTAAAACTTAATGGTAATAGATCAAAACAACGTCAAAAGGCTAAAGCTTATGCCTTGAAATAATTTAAGTTATAGCCCATATAATTTTTATTATATGGGCTATATATACAATCATAGAGGAAGGTCGTGTTATAGTGTTAAAAGTTTTATATGTAGCCTCAGAAGCTGTGCCTTTTGTAAAAACAGGCGGTCTTGCAGATGTAGCGGGTTCTTTACCTAAAGAATTAAAACAAAAAGGTGTAGATGTTCGTGTTGTTATACCAAAATACAGTGGTATAAAAGAAGAATATCGCAATAATATGGAACATATTTATGATGGTGAAATCAATGTTTCCTGGCGTAAAAAATATCTAGGTATTGATAGATACGATTATAAAGATGTACCATTTTATTTCATTGATAATCAGGAATATTTCTATCGTGAAGGATATTATGGTTATCCAGATGATGTAGAAAGATTTACTTTCTTCTGCAGAGCTGTTCTTGAAATGCTTCCTCATATTGATTTCTGGCCAGATGTTATTCATATGAATGATTGGCAAACAGGTTTAATTAGCGTTTATTTAAAACTCGAACATAATGAAGATGTACGCTATAACAAGATTAAAACAGTATATACTATTCATAATTTGAAATATCAAGGTCGTTTCTGGAAAGGATATTTACCAGATGTATTAGGTCTTGATTGGAAATGCTTCAACAATGGTGATTTGGAATACTTCGATGATATCAACTTCATGAAAGGTGCTATCGTATATTCTGATAAAGTTACTACTGTAAGTCGCAGTTATGCTAAAGAAATTCAAGATCCTTATTATGGTGAAGGTCTTGAAGGTATGCTTCAAAAACGTGATGCAGATTTATCTGGTATTATCAATGGTCTTGATTATGAAGATTATAATCCAGAAACTGATAAGTACATCTTTAAAAACTTTGATGTACATAATGCAATTGCTATCAAAGGTGATAATAAAGAACAACTTCAGAAAAAATTGGGCTTACCAGTAAATCGCAAGATTCCAATGATTGGTATGGTAACTCGTTTAGTTGAAGCTAAAGGTCTTGATTTAGTTACACGTATCTTAGATGAATTACTTGAATATGAAAATGTACAATTTGTAATCTTAGGTACAGGCGATAGACAATATGAAGACTGGTTCAAAGGTCTTGTGTGGCGCTATCCGAAAAAAGTATCTGCTAATATCTTCTTTAATAATGAATTAGCACATCAAATTTATGCTGCAAGTGATTTATTCTTGATGCCATCTCAATATGAACCATGCGGTATTGGTCAGCTTATCGCTCTTCGTTATGGTACTGTGCCAATTGTACGTGCTACAGGTGGTTTAAAAGATACTGTTGAAGCATATAACAATTACACTCAAACTGGTAATGGCTTTAGCTTTAATAACTACAATGCACATGAATTATTATTCTCCATCAAACGTGCAATAGATGGTATTGCTGATGATAGAAAACATATTCATCTTGTAGAAAATGCTATGACTGCTGATTACAGTTGGGAAGAATCAGCTAAACAATATAAAGAATTGTATAATAGCTTAAAGGCTTAATAATTAGTTTAAAATAAAAATTTTATCGCTTAATACGACTTTTATAAAATTTTGCTTACTCAACAAAATAAGGTCTGTATTAAGCGATAATTATTTTATAGATGATTGAAGTTTTAATTAAAGTTTTAATCAGGGGAGGGATAATATAAATGATTTTTCATGATTCGCAAAATCTATATTATCGCAGTCCTATAGGGGCAGTGCCGACACAATCTTTTGTGAGATTGGCAATTGATGTTGATTTAAAAGATAAAGTTTCTTTAGTGCGTTTACATACATGGCAAGAAACTTGTGGTTCAATATATTATAATTTAAAAAAATCTTCATGGGATGAAAAACATTATTTTATTGATTTAGATATGCCTGAAGATGGTTGTCTTGTTTGGTATTATTTTATAATTGAATTAGTTGATGGCAAATTATTATATTATGGCAATAATAAGGCGCAAATGGGTGATATTGGTCAAGAAGCACTAGAGGTGCCACCATCTTATCAGATTACAGTATTTAAAAAAGATGTAAAAACGCCAGATTGGTTTAAAAAAGCCGTTATGTATCAGATTTTTCCTGATAGATTTTATCGTAGTGGCAATAATATTCCACAGAAAAAACATGCGGTGCTTCATTGTGATTGGAATGAGCCACCAATGTATTATTTAGACCCAGATACTAAAAATGTAGTCACTTATGATTATTTTGGCGGAAATATCCAAGGTATAAAAGAGAAATTATCTTATTTAAAAGATTTGGGAATATCTGTGATTTATTTTAATCCTATTTTTAAATCACGTGCTAATCATCATTATGATACGGCAGATTATCATCAAGTAGACCCAATGTTTGGCACTAATGAAGAATTTGCACAGCTTTGTAGTCAAGCTAAAGAGATGGGAATTCGCATCATCTTAGATGGTGTATTTAGTCATACTGGCAGTGATAGTATATACTTCAATCGCTTTGGCAATTTTGACAGTGTAGGTGCATATCAATCCAAAGAATCTCCATATTATGAATGGTATGATTTCAAGGAATATCCTTGTAAATATGATTGTTGGTGGGGCTTTACAAGTATGCCAAACACAAAGGAAACAACACCATCATATATGGATTTCATCATTCGTAGTGAAGATAGTGTAATGAATTTTTGGATGGATAAAGGCATAAGTGGTTGGCGTTTAGATGTAATTGATGAATTGCCACAGAAATTTACACGTTGTTTTTATCAAAAATTGAAGAAATTAGATAAAGATGCAGTTATCATCGGTGAAGTATGGGAAGATGCTTCAAATAAAATAGCGTATAATGTTCATCGTGAATATCTTTGTGGCTATGAGCTGGATAGTGCGATGAATTATCCATTGCGCAGAATTATTTTAGATTTTATTTTGAGAAATAAATCAGCTCAAGAAACAGAAGTAAGTATTTTAAATCAGCATGAAAATTATCCTGAAGAAAATCTCTATGCCATGATGAATTTATTGGGTAGTCATGATGTAGAACGTATTTTGACTTTATTAGGCGAAGCTCCAAGTGTAGAAAATGTACCAGCTAGTGTACAGGCAAAATTCAAATTAGATGATGCTCATTTACGTTTAGCTATTGCTCGTTTGAAATTAGCTGTTGTTTGGCAGATGACATTGCCAGGGGTACCATCAATTTATTATGGCGATGAAATCGGTATGCAGGGATATCGCGACCCACATAATAGAGCAAGCTATAAATGGGATGAAGCTGATAATAATTTACGTCATTTCTTTACGCGTATGATAGCACTGCGCAATCATCGACAAGTATTGCAAACTGGCTGGTATATACCAGTATATGCTCAAGATGATGTCTTAGCTTATATGAGAACTACAAAATTAGGCAAAGATAGATTTGGACAAAAAATAGATGATGATTGCATTTTAGTGGTGTTAAATCGTCATCAAGAAAAAACTATGATGATAGAAATAGATGTTCATGGTTTTTGTCAGCATAAATTACATGAAATAACTAATATGTATCCTGATGTGGAAATCATAGATAATAAGGCTAAGATAGAAATTGAACCGCTTACAGCTCTAGTATTTGAACAGGAAAAAGAAAATATAGAATATGCTAGAAAAGCTGGTATTATCATGCATCCAACATCACTTCCATCTGATTATGGTATTGGTGATTTAGGAAAAGAAGCTTATAATTTTGTGGATTGGTTAGTAAAAGCTAAACAAAAGATTTGGCAAGTATTGCCATTAAATCCAGTAGGATATGGAGCATCTCCATATCAATCTCCATCTGCTTTTGCTGGCAATACTATGCTTATTTCTCCTGAAAAATTGGTGGAAATCAATTTATTGGAAGCTAAAGATATTGTTTTAGATTATAAAGCTGATGTTGATAAAGTAGATTTTGTAAAAGTAGAAGCTTATAAAGAAAAAATCTTAACAAAAGCTTTTGCAAATTTTGTAGCAGATGCAGATTATACTGCTTTTTGTCAACAGCAAAGTTATTGGCTTGAAGATTATGCACTATTCATGGCATTAAAGAAATATTATAAAAACTTACCATGGTATGAATGGAATTTAGATATAAAATTGCGTAAACCTCAAGCTTTAGAGTCTTGTAGAATTTCTTTGGCACAAGATATTGCTTATGCTAAGTTTAAGCAATATATTTTCTTTAAACAGTGGCAAGATTTACATGCTTATGCAAACGAAAGAGGCATACAAATAGTCGGTGATGTTCCAATTTTTCCATCACATGATAGTGCTGATGTATGGGTACATCAAGATTTATTTAATTTGAATGCTGATGGCACCTTAAAGACAGCAGCAGGAGTGCCACCAGATTATTTCAGTGAAGATGGTCAACTTTGGGGCAATCCACATTATCTCTGGAAGGTAATGCAAAGAGATGACTATAGTTGGTGGCGTAAACGTATAGCTACATTGTTGAATTTAGTAGATATAATTCGCATTGACCATTTCCGTGGTTTTGAAGCTTATTGGGAAGTATCTGGTATGGCCACAAATGCTCGTGTTGGTAAATGGGTTAAAGGTCCAGGAAAAGATTTATTTGATAAAATTAAAGAATATCTAGGTGATGTGCCAATTATTGCTGAAGATTTAGGTGTAATTACGCCAGAAGTCGAAGCTTTGAAAAATAGTTGTAATTTCCCAGGCATGAAAGTTTTACAATTTGAATTATATGCAAATAAATATCATAAATTAAACTTTATCAGTCCGAAAAATAGCATTGTCTATACAGGAACTCATGATAATAATACAACTTTAGGCTGGCTTAAAGAGGATATATCTCCGCAGGATAAAGCAGTTTTAGCAGATTTATTAGAAGTTAAAGTTGATGATAATGAGGCTTTATTAGATGAATTGGTAAAATTAGCATATGCTAGTGCTTCTAAGATGGCGATATTGCCAATGCAAGATGTTTTGAAGTTGGATAGTAATGATAGAATGAATTTACCTGGTACAGTAGGCACTAACTGGGGCTGGCGTATGCAAAAAGATGCATTGACGGATGAAAAAGCAATGTATTTGTGTTCCTTAGTAGAAAAATATAATAGATAAATAAAAAGGACTCTGCAATAAATGTAGAGTCCTTTTAGATTTTAGCGAAAAGTAATTCGGCAAAGAAGATATTATCATGGTATAATAATTTAAGTGTATTTAGTTAAATTTATTTTAAGATAGGTGAATATTTTAATGAAAATAGAGAAAAAAATATTGTGGGCGATATCATTAAGTGCATTATCTTTATGTACATATAATCAGCCAGTATTAGCTTCAGATACTGATGTTGAAATCTTAAATTATGTTGAAGACCAACGTCGTGAAGCTAGAGATAAAGAAAAAAATAGAGCTATTAATGAATTTAAAGCAGAATTAGATGCTCAATATGAAAAAGAAGGCATTGTTATACAAAATCCTCAAGAAGCACCAATTATTTTTGAGGGTAATGATATTATGTATGATTCAGTAACAGGTGAAGTATATGGTAAGGGCAATGTAAAAATCACGCAGAATTATTCACGCATGACTACTGAAGATGCAAATGGTAATTTAAATACAGGTGATGTGGATATACCTGTTCATGCTCATGTTATGCAGGTAGCTAACCCAACACTTGATATCAACAGTGAGAAAACAAAATATAATTATAATGAAAAAACTGGTGTAATGAATAATGTAAAAGGTCGTGTAGATAATAGATATATTTCAGGGGAACAAGTAGAATTTTATCCTGATTACTATATAATTTACAATGGCACTATGACACGTTGTCCTGCAAAAAAACCAGATTACTGTTTGACTGCTGAGAAAATTGAAATTTATCCTGATGACCATATGGTAGCATATAATGCGAAATTTTTAATCAAAGGTCAAGTTATTTATCAAACAGATGAATATAGTACTAAAATAGGTACTAATAGCGATGGAAAAAATCAATGGATACCACTGCGTATTCGTATAAATGATGATGATGGTTTATCTATCGGTTATAAATTAGATGCACCACTTATGGATAATGTAAAAGCTTATGCTGATTTAAAATATACTACTAAGCATGATATGAGAAATATTTATGGTGTAGCTTGGAATAATGCGGGTAGTACTTTTAAAATAGAAAATGGTAAATATGAAGATGATGATGATCGTTGGTTAAAAAAAAATATAGCATATGTATATAATTATGGCAGTAGAATAGGCGATACACCACTTAGTTTTAATTTCTATAATGAATATGGTTTATGGGAAGAAAATAATATTAAAAGTTGGCATCGTGAACATAATTTATCCCTCCATCATGATCCTATAAATTTAGATACAGAAGGTAAATTTAGATTATTTCCAAGCATAGGTTATCGCTTAGTTTATGAAGATTATGATGATAGCAATTATAATAGTTTATATTATGATGTGACTTTACTTGGTGAATTAACTGATAGATTAGTAGCTTATACAGGATATCATTATTCAAGAGTTAGTGCAGAAAATACTTTATTCCAGTATGGATTGGAAGATTATTCCAAAAAAGTATCCGCAGGTCTAAGTTATACTATAGATGATAAAAATCGCTTTGTTGTAGCAACAGGATATGATGCGTCAGATCAGCTTCGTTTAAGAGATTTAGATTATTATTGGTATCATGATTGGCATTGTGTAGAAACTGAATTAAAATATGAACAGAAAAAAGATAAATGGAGTTTACATTTTAATTTCTTGAATTTCTAATATATAGAGAAAAAAGGTGAATTTATGAAGCCGGAATTGATTGATTTTGTAGAAAAATTTAAGGGAAAACGCATTTTAATTATTGGTGATATGATTGCTGATATATATTTAAAAGGTGATATTTCTCGTATTTCTCGTGAAGCGCCAGTTTTAGTATTGATAGAGTCAGAAGAAAAAACAGTGGCTGGCGGTGCTGCTAATGTAGTTAATAATGTAGCCACATTGGGTGGAAAAGCTTTTGCTGTAGGTATTTTAGGCGAAGATAAAGGTGCTTTAAATCTAAAGCAAATATTAGAAGAAAATAATGTAAATACTGAAGGTATGTTTTGTGATAAAAATCGCAAAACTATTACTAAGACACGTGTTATTGCAGGTGGCAGAGCTACAGTAAGTCAACAGGTAGTACGTATTGATAGAGAATGTAATGAAGTTATCAGTGAAATATATGAAAAAGAATTGATGAATTACATTCAAATGGTTATGCCACAGATGCAAGGTGTAGTAATGAGCGATTATGGCAGTGGAACAATTACACCTAAAATTCGTGATTTAATTTTATCTTTAAGTAAAGAATATGATATACCATCAATAATAGATTCTCGATATGCTATTTTCAATTTTGTAGGTACTGATTATGTAAAACAAAATGATGCAGAATTAGCTAGTGCTGTAGGCTATAAAATAGATAATGAAGATAGCTTATATAAAGCGGCACAGGAATTTTTAGTAAAAATGCAAGCAAAGGGAATTTTAGTTACACGTGGCGAAAAAGGTATGACTTTATTTGAAGCAAATGGAGATGTGCATAATATCCCAGTATCTGATAAATCAGAAGTATTTGATGTATCAGGAGCAGGCGATACATGTGTTGCTACCTTTATCACAGCATTAGCTACAGGTGCGATGCCAAGTCAAGCAGCTGAACTTTCTAATTTTGCTTCTGGTATTGCTGTACGTAAAATGGGAACAGCTACAGTTTCTGATGAGGAATTAATTGCTGTATTGAAAAAATAATAGTTACAGATAGGATTTTAGTGATGATTATAGATATACAAGATATTGAAAAGTTTTGTGAAATCTTGCGTAAGGGTAATAAAACTATAGCACTTACTAATGGCACTTTTGATTTAATACATGCAGGTCATGTTCGTTATTTAAATGAAGCTAGTAAATTAGCAGATTATTTAATTTTAGGGTTAAATAGTGATCAGTCTGTAAAGCAGTATAAATCAGACAAAAGACCAATTGTTCCGCAAAAAGAGCGAGCAGAGGTTATAGATAGTTTAAAAGCTGTAGATTATGTAGTTATTTTTGATGAAACAACAGCTGATAAATTAATCAGTAAAGTAAAACCAGATATCTATGTAAAAGGTGGCACGGCCACAATCACCATCAGTGCCATGTCGCCGATGCTGTCAAAGGGCCGGCCGAACACGCCGAAGAGGAACGTGATCTTCAGAATGCAAGAGAAGCAGGAGCCATCCATGTGCATGGTGGCGCCCAGAGGAACCACGATCTCGCTGACATCCTTGGAGATACCGGTGGCCTCCGCCTCTTCCATGTTGGTGGGGATGGTGGCCACGGAGGAGCAGGTGCCCAGGGAAGTGATGGCAGGTTTGGCGATGTGCCGGAACATTTCCTTGACCGCTCCCTTGCCGCCGCCGAACCAGGCGAACAAGGGGAAGGCCACAAAAATATAAATGAAGCAGAGGGGATAGTACACCACCAGAGCCCGGGCATAGTCCGTAGCGATCTGGGAGCCGTAGGTGGCCACCAGGTTGGCGAAGAAGCCGAAGAAGGCGATGGGGGCGTAGTAGGTGACTAGCTGAACGACCTTCATCATAGCTTCGGACAGGCTGGTGAGGAATCTTGCAATCAGGCTGTCAGGACCCGGCCCCAGATTTACGCCGAAGCCGAACAGAATGGAGAAGACGATCAGGGGCAGCATGGCGCTGCGGCTGAGCAGGCCGGAGAAGTCGCTCACCGTGAAGAAGTTCACGATCAGGTCCGGGATGGAGATGGGATCCTCCACCACGCCCTCAGTCAGGTTGGTCCAGGGCTCCAGAACCGGGGGGAAGATCTTCATAATGACGATCATGATGACCGCAGCGATGGCGCCGGTGATGACGAAGGTCAGCACGGTGGTGCCCATGATCTTGCCGGCCCGTTTGCGGCTCTTCATGGTAGCCACAGACCCGGCAATGGACGAAAACACCATGGGCACCACGATGCAGAACATCATATTCAGGAACAGGGTGCCCAGAGGTTCCAGCACCGTGGCGCCGGCGCTGATGACGTTGCCCTCCGCATCCAGCTCCTGGGGGAAGATCCAGCCCACGATGGAGCCCAGGATCATGGCCCCCAGCATGACGGCCAGAAATGCGTAGTTCCGGGCAACAGACTTTTTGCTCAGCTGTGTACTCATTCTCTCTCCTCCAATACATATTGAAATAGCTGCTGACCTGTATGGCCTTCCGGCCTTACATTATAATAAGGTCCTCATCCGTAACTTCACCCCTGCACACCACGTTGGTGGGGCCTGTCAGATAAAGGCTGGCGATATGGGAGTGGACCCGCTCCGCATCGATCACCAAGCGGCCGCCGGTCATATCCACCTGTACGCCGTGGCCGGAGACTTTGCCCTGCAGAGTCAGCACGGTCACCACAGATCCGGTGCCAGTGCCGCAGGCATAGGTGAAGTCCTCCACGCCGCGTTCAAATGTCCGCTCGAAAATCAGATCTTCACCGGTGATCTCGTAGAAGTTCACATTGGCACCCTTGGGAAAGACCTTGTTCCAGCGAATAGCCCGGCCCAGCTCCCGCAGCTCGTTTTCGTCCGCCTGGCGCAGTCCGGCGTATGGCACCACGGCGTGGGGGATGCCGGGATTTCCCAGCTCCACATAGGAGCAGACGTATGTCACGCCGTCTGCCTCCACCGGGCTATCCAGTCGTACGGTGGTGGGGTCGTTCAGCCGGATGCGGTACAGCCGCTGGTCGATCCGCCGGCCGGTGACGATGCCTGCCGTGGTCTCCACAGTCTGCGTCTCTCCGGCCAGCCCGTTTTCGTAGCCATACCGGCAGATGCAGCGGGCACCGTTCCCACACATCTCACCTACGCTGCCATCAGAATTATAGAACAGCATCCGATAATCTCCGCCCTGGGAGGGGGCATCCACAACCATCAACCCGTCCGCCCCGATGGACATGTGCCGTTCACACAGCGTCCGGGCGATTTGTGGAAGCTGATCCAGGAGGAGGTGCTCCTCCAGGTTGTTCAGAATCACAAAGTCATTTCCCGCGCCGTTCATTTTCCAAAATCTCAAGTTTCCACCTCCTTCTTGTATATACATTATTATAACAGCGAGAACTGAGAATGAAAAGCAGAGAATGTGCGGAAAACCATGCAGAACCTGCGAAATCCACGTCAGTGGGAAGACGGTCGAAAAAAATCGAGAAAAGAGGAAAAAGGTATTGACAAAAGGGGAAGGATTTGGTATTCTAACAAAGCTGTCGGCGCGGTGATGAGCCGGGCCGGGAAGAAATGAAAAAAGTTCTTGACAGCAAGGCTGAGATGTGGTAACCTAAACAGGTTGCTGCTGATACGAGATGGATCGGATGTCAAAAAACTTCTGAAAAAAGTTCTTGACAAACGAAATGAAATCGAGTATAATAGCAATGTTCCGCCGGGAACGGCGTGCACCTTGTAAATTAAACAACGTAACGAAAAGGAAGCACCAGAAGGCGAGCTCATTTAGGTGAGTTTGCCAAAGGACAAAGCCGTCTCACTGGGTTGAGTCAATTACCGGTGGGATGGAGAAATGAAGCTATGACAAATAGCTCTATGAAGGTTTGAACGGACTACGGTTCGTTTAGATACCATTTTATAGAGAGTTTGATCCTGGCTCAGGACGAACGCTGGCGGCGTGCTTAACACA
>ERZ791577.1071-NODE-1071-length-15446-cov-3.444156_pt1 | contig 15446 bp, 8 predicted proteins | sample MGYA00509969_ERZ791577 | MGnify/ENA primary metagenome ERZ791577 (study PRJEB30046, sample SAMN00791917) | human gut metagenome | study: EMG produced TPA metagenomics assembly of the A metagenome-wide association study of gut microbiota in type 2... | reverse complement strand
CGTGCCGCGAGGTGCGGGGGAATTTTTGTTAGATAATAGATAAAAGATAATAGATAATAAAAAAGGAGTGCCGCCCACGGCGGCACATGAAAACCTGTTTTCGACCGCAGAGAGAAAACTCCACCATATTTTTTATCTTTTATCTCTTATCTATTATCTTAAAAAGGCTACCACCATGTATCATCCATTCTTCCAATTTGTCCTTCCCCGCTTGGGCCAGGCGGCGCTGGATATTTTGCTGTATCTCAACTTTTTACAGCTGCCGCCGTTGCAGCTTGTGGCCCAGTGGCCGGTGCTGTACTACGGCCTGCCGCTGGTGCTGATGGCACTGCTGGCCTATATCAGCCGGGACCCGCTGGGCCTTGGCATCGTCTTTGTCGGGCATCTCGTCACCTTCTACTGCATCGGCACCGGCATCGGGCTGGTGCTGCGGCGTGTCGGCGGTACGCCGCTGACTGTTTGGCATATTTTTTGGCTGGGCGGCATAACGCCGTGGCTGCTGACCGGGTTTATCATGTGGTGGGGCCGCCGCCGGGCGCTGCGGCTGTGTACCACAAAATATAACCTGACAACGCAGAAAGCCTTGCCCAATGGTCAGCTGCGCATCGTACAGATCAGCGACGTACACCCCCGGGCCTGCGCGGCCATGGACCGCACCCGCATCCCGGAACTGCGGGAGAAAGTCGCGGCCTGCCAGCCGGATCTGCTGGTGCTGACCGGCGACATCTTCGACGAGTACACCGAGAAAGAGGATTTCGACGCCTTCTGCCAGTTCTTCGGCGAAATCGATGCCCCCTTGGGCAAATATTATGTGCTGGGCAACCACGACCTGTTTCACCACTGGCGGGAGCCGAGTTTTGGCCGCGCCGAGCTGGAGCGCAGCCTTGCTGCCGCCGGGGTGCGTATTCTGGAGGATACCTCCGTCATGCTTCCCTGCGGGGTGCGCATCGTGGGCCGCAAGGACTACCTGTACACCAACGGCAGCCGCTTTACGGCTGCGCAGCTGATGCCCACCGGCCCGGACGACCGCTACACGGTATGGCTTGACCACGAGCCGCGGGACTTTAAGAACGCCGCCGCAGCGGGTGCCGACCTGATTTTGAGCGGCCACACCCACGGCGGGCAGGTCTGGCCTGCGGGCGCGGTGGGCATGGCTGCAAAAAATGAACGCAACTACGGCAGAAAATATATCACGAACCGTTGCGATGCCATCGTCAGCGGCGGCACCGGCACCTGGGGCTACAAGTTCCGCACCCAGGGCCGCACCGAGATCGTCTGCGTAACCATCACAACCGAAAAGGAAACGAGCCAATGAACAAACGCGAGCGCCTGGGCAGCCGCCTGGGCTTTATCATGCTGTCCGCCGGGTGCGCCATCGGCTGCGGCAATGTATGGAAATTCCCTTGGATGTGCGGCCAGAACGGCGGCGGCAGCTTTATGCTGCTGTACATCCTCTGCCTTTTGGTGCTGGGCCTGCCCGCCATGGTCATGGAGCTGGCCGTGGGCCGCGCGGCGCAGGCAAGCCCTATTTATATGTACCAGCGGCTGGAAAAGCCCGGCCACAAGTGGGGCGTGTTCGGCGTATTCAGCCTGATCGGCAACATTGCCATCATGGCGTTTTACACGGTCGTCACCGGCTGGATTTTGTACTATTTTGTCAAATTCCTGACTGGGGACAACGCCGATTTCGGCTTTGCGCAGATGCTCGCCGACCCGAAAGTCAACGTGACCTATCTGTTTGTGGTGGTCGTGGCGGCGTTCGTACTGCTCAGCTTCAACTTGCAAGGCGGGTTGGAACGCGTGACCAAGTACATGATGACAGCGCTGCTGGTGCTGATGCTGGTGCTGGCCATCCACAGCCTAACCTTTGCCGGAGCCGCCGAGGGGCTGCGGTTCTACCTTGTGCCGGATTTTTCCAAAATCGACGGCAGCGTCATCGTGGCGGCCATGAACCAGGCGTTTTTTTCGCTGTCCGTCGGCATGGGCGGCATGGCAATCTTCGGCAGCTACATCGGCAAGGAGCGCTCCCTCATGGGCGAGTCGCTGCACATCATCGCGCTGGACACCTTTGTGGCGGTGCTGGCGGGCATCATCATCTTCCCGGCCTGCTTCACCTACGGGCTGGAAGTCACTGCCGGGCCAAGCCTGCTGTTTGACACGATGGCCGGTGTTTTCAACAATATGGCCGGGGGCCGCTGGTGGGGCGCACTGTTCTTTCTGTTCATGGTGTTTGCGGCGTTTTCTACCGTGCTGGGCGTCTGCGAGAATATCCTGGCCATGGTGCGCGAGCTGACCGGCTGGACGCGCCCGAAAGGCTGTGTGGTCTGCGGCGCGGGCATCTTTCTGTTGGCGCTGACGACAGCGCTGGGGTACAGCGTACTGCACTTCCAGCCTTTTGCGCCGGGCAGCGCATGGCTGGACTTCTGGGATTTCATCGTCAGCAACAACGTTCTGCCGCTGGGATCGCTGGTTTTAGCTCTCTTCTGCTGCAACCGCTTCGGCTGGGGCTGGGAGAATTTTGTAAACGAGGCCAACACCGGCAAAGGGCTGAAAGTGCAGCCCTGGATGAAACCTGTGTTCCGGTATTTTGTGCCCTGTGCCATTGCGTTTATTTATGTGTACGGCATGGTCACGTTTCATTGGCGGTAAGCCGCAGCAAAAAAGACCTGCGTCCTGGTGGGATGCAGGTCTTTTTTGTGCAGGGCCGGGGGCGGGCGTTACGGCACTTTCCTGAAGTAATTTATCAAAATACTTTTAATATAATTATACCGTCTCGCATAGCTGTTCTCCACGCGGATCAGCTCAAACCCGTGCTCACGGCAGATCTGATCCTTCTTGCGGTCACGGCGCTGGACGGCGGGGTCGTCGCGGTGCTCGCGGCCGTCCAGCTCAATGGCCAGAATCGGCATCAGGCGGCGGCCCTCCCGCTGGTAGACGACAAAATCAAACCGCCCGGTGTAAAACAGGTCGGTGTAGCTGGGGTTATTTTCAAACACCTGGGCAATGGGGACTTCCTTGCGCACGGTGCAGCGGCTGCCGTCCAGGAAAGCGTTGTCCAGCGCGTGGTTCAGGTTCTCCAAAAAGGCGTCCTCGGTCCTGGTGCTGTACGGCTTGATGCCCAGTGCCCGGCTGGCGGCGGGCTTCTCGGTCACGTCGGACACACCGTTGGTGCGCACGTACTGCACCAACTCGTAGATATCATCATCCACCGCGCCCGCGTGCAGGCGGTCCAGTTCCTTCTGGCTGGACAGGATGACAAGCTGGTCCCGCGCACGGGAGGTCGCCACGTTGATAAGCTCCTTGTTGGTTTTCAGCCAGGCGTAGGTCTTTTCCCGGGTCTGGTCGGTCAGCGCCAGCGAGAAGATGACCACATCCTTCTCGTCGCCCTGGAATGCGTGTACCGTGCCGCAGCTGGCGTTGTCGTAGTGGTTGGCCCGCAGCATCGCCTCAATGGCGGCACGCTGCCGCGCAAACGGCGTGATGATGCCCACCTGCTTATCCGGGTGGCGGCTCAAGTAGGCGTCAATGCGGCGCACCTCCTGCGGGGCAGTGTTGCGCTCGTCGGTAGTGTTGTCGGGCACATCCACATAGACCAGCGGCTCGGGGTTGTGCTCCTGGCTGGCAATGTGCAGCTTGTGGTTGTAGTATTTGCGGTTGTTGAACTCAATGATGCGCGGGCTGCACCGGTAGTGGTAGCTTAACAGCGTCTCGTCGCTGACGGCATCGCAGGCCAGGAAACACTTGTAAATCGAGTTTTCGATGTAGTCGTATTCCTCGGTCACGTTGTACTTGCGGCGCAGGGCCTTGTTGTCGGCGGGGTCCAGCAGAATAACCGGGGAAAGCTGCTGTGGGTCGCCGACAAGCATCAGCGACCGGCCGCGCAGAATCGGCACCAGCGACATGGCCGTGTTGCACTGGCTGGCTTCGTCCATAATGACCATATCAAAGCTCGGCTCGGGGTCGCCCAGGCGGTGGGCAGAGATGCAGGTCGTTGCCACGATGGGGAATACGCGCAGCAGCTTTTTCAGGTTTTCCGGCTCGGAGATGTACTTGTTGAAAGTCGCTGCCTTCTCCTTATCGTTGTCGGCGCTGCGGACAATCTCCATCAAATCCTCATATTTCGGTTCGGCCAGGCGGCGGATGTACTGCACCGACGTGTAGTAGAGGTAGCGCAAAAGTTCGCCCTCGTTGCGGTCCAGCAGGGCCATGGCGTCGGCGGTGTCAATATCGCCGTAGGCGGCCAGCTCGCGGTTGACCTGGGGCAGCTGCCCGGCCTCCAGCTCAAAGCGGAAGTTCATCTGGCTGCGGGCTTCCAGCAGGCGCTCGATGGTCTCCTTGCGCTCCCGCAGGTCAAGCATCCGCTCATAGCGTTCCAGCAGCTCGGTCAGCTGTTTGGCGCGGGCTGTGCGGTCGGCGTGGTTTTTGTCCAGCAGCTTTTCCGGCACCGGGAGCTGGATGCACTGGTCATACAATTTGGCGATGGTCCGCAGCGCTTCGGCGGTCTTTTCGGCGTTGCCAAGCCGCAAAATCGGGAAGGGCACCGTATGGCCGTGGTAGTCGATCTGCTGCAATTTTTCCACCACGCCGTCAATCGGGTGGTTGTTGTAACTGGCAAAAAGCACGGTGCGCTCGTTGAAAAACGCCGTAGTCAGCGTGTTGACGATGGTGTTGGTCTTGCCGGTGCCCGGCGGCCCCTGCACATAGGCCAGGGGATAGCGCATGGCATTGTTGATGGCAAGCAGCTGGTCCAGGTTGACCTTGTTGTTCAGCAGCGCCAGCGGGTAGGATTTGCGGCGTCGGGGCCGGGCCGTCATCTCGCCAAAGAAAGCCCGCAGCGGTGCGGTGGCTGTCTCGCCGGAGGGATCCTCGAACATATTGAGGATGCCGCGGTACTCATGCTCCAAATCCACCGGGCAGTCGCGCCCAATGGCGATCAGGTAGGGCATATCGTCCACGCCGCGCACCTGCGGGTTGCCCCGGGTGATACGATCCTTGATGGTCTCCTGATTTTTGTAAAAGTCGTCCAGCAGCGCGTGGTCGTCGGCGTCCAGAAATTGGTGGATGCTCAGCTTTGCGCCGTTGATGGTGAACTCCCGGCAGATGACCGGATCGGCGTCGGCCCGCAGCGTGCGGCGGCGCACATCCAGCCGCAGTGGGCGGTAAGCCAGCACATACAGCCCTTTGTTGGTGTTTATGCTGATAAGGTTCAGCCCCAGCTGCGGCAGACTGGGCCGGGCGGCGTTCTGCCTGCGGTCATCCACCCGGCGCTGGAACCGCTGCACCAGCTCCCGGAACTGGTCGTCCCCCAGTTCGATGGCGTCCTCGGCCCCCTCGTCAAAGCAATCCGCGTCGATGGCGTGGATGAGGCTGTAATTGGTCTGGTAGGGCGTGGCATCCAGCCGGCTGCAGGCGGCCAGGTAATCCAGCACCCGCAGATTGGCCGAGTTTGCGAACAGCGCTGTGTATTTGCCGGGGTTATCCCGGATATCGGCAACGAGGGTCTCATTCACCGGGCACCAGGAGCCGTCCACAACTTCGGCTGCCTGGATGCGGTCAATGTGGATGGTCAGGTCCTGGACGGTCAGCAGTTTCAGGTGCAGGCCGTCCACCGTCAGCGTGCGGGTGCGGGGGTTCAGCCCCTTGACGGCGACCCAGTATTTTGTCTGCTGGGTCTGCTGGTTTTTGTACTCGATGCTGAGCCACTTGCCCTCATGGATGGCGCGGAAAATGCTGCGTGTGACGTTGTTCATCTTCCGCTCCTTTCCGCTGTGATGGCAAAATTTTACATTGTTATTGTTATTATAACATCACACCCGCACCGGAGCAACTGTTTTGCCGAAACAAACGCGGCTGATCGGCACAGGCGACGCATATCCTGGTATGATGTAGTTTGCAAAGGTTGCAGGGCGGCCAGTCCCCTGCCGCCGCAAAGCTTCTTCTATTTTTTGTCAAATCATGCAGTTGCCTTTCTTGACTGTATCGGCGTCCGATGCTACAATAAATATTATTTCTCCAAAGTATTACTCCCTGTAATATTCCAACAAATATAGAGGATATTTGCGTATGAAGCACCACCGCCCCAGACTGCTGTTTTTGCTGGCCGTGCTCTGCCTGGCCGTCTGCCTGCTGGCGGGCTGCGCCGCGCGGGCCACCACAGCCGACCCGGATGCTGACCTGCCCACCATCGTCATCGGCAGTGACAGCTACCCGCCCTTCAACTACCTGAGCGCCGACGGCCAACCCACCGGCATCGATGTGGAGCTTGCCACCGAGGCATTCCGCCGCATGGGCTACAAGGCGCAGTTCGTCACCATCGACTGGGTCAACAAAAAAGAGTTGGTAGAGAATGGCACCATCGACTGCCTGTGGGGCAGCTTTTCCATCGACGGGCGCGAGGATGAGTACCGCTGGGCCGGGCCGTACATGGTCAGCCGCCAGGTCGTGGCCGTCATGCCGGGCAGTGATATTGAGACCCTGGCTGACCTGGCGGGCAAGACCGTCGCCGTGCAGGCCACCACCAAGCCGGAAGCGCTGTTTCTGGATGGCGGCGATCCCCGCATCCCCGAGGTCCGCGCCCTGCTCTCGATGCAGAAACGCGAGCTGATCTACGCCTATCTGAACAAGGGCTACGCCGACGCTGTGGCCGCCCATGAGACCTCGATTTTGCAGTTCATGTCGGATTTCGGCATCGAGTACCGCATCCTGGACGAGCCTTTGCAGGTGGTGGGGCTGGGCGTGGCCTTTGCCCTGAACGATGACCGCGGGCTGGATACCGCGCTGAACGCTGCCCTGGCCGATATGCGCACCGACGGCACGACCCGGGCTATCCTGGCTAAGTACCTGCCCGACCCGGACAAATATCTGGAGGTGGACTATGGCCGCTAAACGTCTGCCCCGCCTCAATGGGTTCCGGCTGCTGTCCGTGCTGATCGGGGTGCTGCTGCTCGTCTCCATCTCTTTTTACTCGGCCAACACCGACATCGCTACAGCCGAGGATGCGCTGTCCACCCGCGTGGATTACATCAAGGAACAGTGTGCCGATTACAGCAGCCTGAATCTGGCCTCCGAGGCCAAGAGCCTGCTGCGCGTGACCGAAAGCGCCCAGCAGTGCGCCCGGGATATCTGCTACCTCACCGAAAAGCCCGACGACCTTTACCCCGCTGCAGAGGACGTCTTACCGCACTTCGTCGAGAACCACTACCTGACCGGGCTGCTGCTTCTCTCCCGGGATGGACAAATCACCAAAAGCTACTGCAAGGAGGAGGCCCTGCTACCCCGGTTGAACGAGGTACTGACGACCGATTCCCTTTTGGATGTGGCCGACCACCCGAAAAAGACCTACGCCGTGCGCCTCGTCTGCGAGGATGACTCCTTTTTGGATATTGCCGCCTCGGCCCGCGAGGGGGCCGACGGCATCGTTGTTGCGTTCTACCACACCCCCGCCGAGTATGTCCACACTTACAATTTGTCGTACCAGCATTTGGTTTCCGGCTTCCATATCGCTACGGACGGCACGCTGGCCGTGGCCAGCGGCAATGAAATCATTGCCGCCAACGACGAAAGCCTGTTGGGGCTTTCCACCGACGAGATCGCACCGCTGCAGCTCATCAAGCAGCGCGGCGTCTATGACAGGATGGTCTATGTACGTGACACCGGCATGGGCACCAGCGGCTACTTCGGCTACACCGAGAAGGGCCGCGACTACTACATCTACGCCTTTTTGCCGGAGGCTGCCGTCTTTACCACAACGCCCAAGAACATCATCTTTGTAGTGATTTCCTACGCCCTCATTATTCTTTTGATTGAACTGGTGCGCCGCCGCACGATGCACTCCTATCAGGAGGAAAAGCTCCTGCAGGAGAAAGCCTACCAGAAATCGCTGGAAAAGGCCGCCCGCAAGGCTGAGGCCGCCAACGTTGCCAAGACCGAGTTCTTGCAGCGGATGAGCCATGACATCCGCACGCCCATCAACGGCATCCGGGGTATGGTGGAGATTGGCGACCACTACGCCGACGATATGACCAAGCAGGCCGAGTGCCGCCGCAAAATCTGGGACGCCTCGGGCTTTTTGCTGGAGCTCGTCAATGAAGTTTTGGACATGGGCAAGCTGGAATCCGGTGAGGTCGTGCTCGAGCACCGGCCTTTCAACATGGTCAAGCTGCTGACCGGGTTGCAGGATGTGCTGGAAAAGCAGGCCGCCGGGCGCGGCATCCGCATACTCTGCGACGACATCGACCTGCCCCACCCCGATCTCATCGGCAGCCCGATCCACGTAAAGCGGCTGATGATGAACATTATGAGCAACGCCGTCAAGTACAACAAGGACAACGGCACCATCACTATGACCCTGCGGGAGGAACGCTGCGACGGCAAGACCGCCTGGGTCAAGTTCACCTGCGCCGACACCGGCATCGGCATGAGCGAGGAATTCCAGAAGCACATCTTTGAGCCGTTCACCCAGGAGGTTCTGGACGCCCGCTCGACCTACGGCGGCACCGGGCTGGGTATGCCCATCGCCAAGAGCCTGGCGGACAAGATGGGCGGCACCATCACGTTTGAGAGCCGGCAGGGCGTCGGTACAACCTACTACATCACGCTGCCGCTGGAAATCGACCCCAACGCCGCGCCCCAGCCCGAGACGGAAAAGCCCGCCGACGACGCCACCTTGCAGGGTGTGAACATCCTGCTGGCCGAGGACAACGACCTGAACCTGGAAATTGCCCAGTTCCTATTGGAAAACGCCGGGGCCACCGTCACCGCTGCCCGCAATGGGCAGGAGGCCGTGGACATTTTTGCCGCATCCCGGCCCGGCGAGTTTGACGCGATTTTAATGGATGTGATGATGCCGGTGATGGACGGCTACACAGCGACGCGAACCATTCGCAGGCTGGATCGCCCCGACGCCGGGCGCATCCCGATTTTAGCTACGACTGCCAACGCCTTTGCCGAGGACCGCCGCCGTGCCTACGAGGCCGGTATGAACGAGCACCTGACCAAGCCCCTGGAAACCGAGCTGGTCATAAAAACGCTGGCGAAATATCGCAAATAATCCCAAACGCCTGTGCACCGCGCTTTGCTATGCGGTACACAGGCGTTTTTAGGTAAGGCTTCCCCCCGAGGGGGAAGCCTGCAGTTTTTATTTTCCTAAGGTCCTTCGTATCATCAGCCGCAGGTTATCCATCAGGTCTTCCACGGTGCGGTCGTGGTCAGCGGCATAGCACAGGCCCATCAGGCCGCCTACAACGGCGGAAAGTAGCGACATATAGCAATACTCCATGCCAAGCTCCGGGGCGATTTCCCCCGCCGCCTGCAGCCGCGCCAGCAGTTCACTTACGATTTCTTTCAGTTCGGCCATGCAGGCGGGCATAGCACCCGTCCTGCGGGGCATTCCCAGCGTCTCGGCAATCATCTTGTAGCTGCCCATCCGGCTGGCGGCAATGTCCTGTAAATAGCCGGTAATGCGTTCTTCCAGCCCGGCCAGCGTCGTACAGTCGGCGAACATGGCACGGATGCGCTCGTTTTCCCGGGCAAAGCAGTATTCGGCCAAGCCCTGCAAAATTTCCTCTTTGGAGGAAAAATACTCGTACACCGTGCCCTTGCCGATACCGGCGGCATCGGCAAGCTGCTGTATTTTCAGCGCGGCAGGGCTGACGCCCTGGCCGATAAGCTGCAGCGCAGCCTCATACACGGCGGCCTTGCGGGCGGCTTGCTGGTCATTCTGCATCGTGGTCCGCCTCCTTTTCCTCGTTGGGCGTCTCGTTTTCCGCCGGGGCGTGGGCCGCGCGGCTCAGATCCGGGCGGCGCTTTTCCTCGGCGGGCGCTTCGGCCGCATTCTCGGCGGCACGGCGGGCGGCGAATTCGGCCGCAAACTCAGCGGCATCGTCGGGCAGGTCATCCATGCCGTCATCACCGACGTCGATATTCACCGGCGGCTTGCGGTAGAACAGATCATACAGCACAGGCACGATGAACAGCGTCATCAGCGTGGCGTAGCTCAGACCGCCAATAATGACGATAGCCATGCCGGTGCTCATCTCGCTGGCCATATCGGTGCCGAACAGCATCGTGACCATGGCAAGCACGGTGGTCAGCGTCGTCATCAGGATCGGGCGCATACGGGTCCGGCCGGTAGCAACAAGGGCATCGCTGCGCTCCAACCCGCCGATGCGCAGCTGGTTGGCGTAGTCAACGAACACAATACCGTTGTTGACGACGACGCCCATCAATACCAGAAAGCCCATCAGCGAAATGAGCGACAGCTGCTCGCCGGTGGCCATCAGGCCCAGCATACCGCCGGTGAAGGCCAGCGGGATCGTGAACAGAACGATGAACGGCGACAGCAGGCTTTGGAACTGCGCGACCATGACAAAGTAGACGAATAGCAGCGCCAGCGCCAGCATCTTCGCCATCTGGCCCAGCATCTCGGTGACCTGGGTCGTCTCGCCCGCCAGCTCGGCGGTCACACCGTCGGGCAGCTGCAATTCGGCCAGCTTGGGTTCCAGCTCGCGGGAAATCAGCGTTGTGTTGTATCCTTCCGCCGTCTCGCTGGTGATGGACAGCTGGCGGGAGCCGTTCTCGCGGCTGATCTCAGTGTAGCCCGCCGTGGTGGTACGGGTGGCGAACTCGCCCAGGGTGTGGGTCTCCTTTACGGTGTTGCCATCCTCGTCGGTGGTGGTCGTCTCAAACTCCATGTTGAAGATATCGTCCAGCGTCGGCGTGTCGGTCTTGTCCACAATGGTCACGGTGTAGCTGGTGCCGCCCGCTTTCAGGGTCGTGGCGGTGGTGTCGGTGGTCAGCTTGGCGGCGATCTGCTGGTAGACCTGCGCCACGGTCAGGCCCATGCGCATGGCCTTGTCCTTGTCGATGGTGATATTCACCTCGGCATCGCCGGCGTCCTGGCCATCGGTAGGGTTGACGATGCCGTCGATGCCGTTCATGACCTCGATGACCTGTTTGCCCGCGGCGCTCAGATCATCCAGGTCGTTGCCGTAGAGATCGACCTCGATGCCGGAGCCGGACAGGGCGCTCATATCCATCATGCCGTTGGAATTCACGTCGATCTCACAGTTCAGATCGGCCGTCTTGTCGTAGATTTCCTGCTCCACGACCTTGGCCTTCGGGGCCTTGTCGCCCAGCAGGACATAGTAAGTAAACGTCGTGTTGTCGGTAGCGGCGCTGCTGCCCGCCATCATGACCATGCTGTTGGGGCTGCCGGACATTGCGCCCACGGTGTCCACGCCGTCCACCGTCATGATGGCGTCCATGACGCTGTCCGCCGTTGTGAAGGCATCCTCCTTGGCGGTGTCGTCGGGCACGTTGACCGTGACGGTCAGCTGGTTGCTGCTCATATCGGGGATCATGACAACGCCCATCGTCGCCACGCGCCAGATGGAGACACCCAGCAGCACGATTGCCAGCGTCAGCGGCACAGCCTTGCGGCGCAGGCAGAAGCGCAGCAGCTTTTCATAGCCGTTCAGCGCCTTGTCGAACCAGGGGTGCTTGATATCCTTCTGCTTTTTCAGCACCGTGGAACCCGCGCAGGGCACGACGGTCAGCGCCACGATAAGGGACGCCAGCAAACTGAAGGTAATCGTCCACGCCATATCGCTGAGCAGTTCGCGCACCATGCCGGTGGTGAACACCAGCGGCAGGAATACGCAGATGGTCGTCAGCGTACTGGACACGATGGACCCGGCCACCTGCCGTGCGCCCTGCACCGACGCGCGGGGGGCAGGCACGCCGCGCCCGCGCAGGCGGTAGATGTTCTCGATGACAACGACCGAGTTATCGACAAGCATACCGACGCCCAGCGCCAGGCCGGACAGGGACAGAATATTAAACGTGATGCCGGTAAAGTACATCCATACGATGGCAAACAGCACGCTCAGCGGCATACTGATGGCGACAACAATGGTGGGGCGCAGGTCTTTCAGGAACAGCGCCAGCACGATGATTGCGAGGATCGCGCCCTCGATAAGGTTCGAGAGCACGCTGTTGACGATAAGCTTGATGTAGTCGCCCTGGTCCATGATGGGCGTCAGGTGCAGGCCCTCGGTCTCGGCCATCATTTCTTCCATGGCGGCGTTGGCCGCGTTGGAGACGGTGGAGGTGGAGGCCGTCGAGCTCTTGTAGATGGACAGCAGTACCGCGCGGTTTTTGTCCACCTTGGCGTAGGCGTCGTCGGCGTTGTCGGTCATTTCGACCTCGGCCACGTCGGCCAGGCGCACATCTCCGATGCCGTCAATATTGCACAGCACCATGTTTTTCAGCTCGTCGGTGTCGGCAAAGGCATCGCCCACTTTGATAATGTAGCGGCTGTCGTCCCCTGCGCCGCCGTCGATGTAACCGGCGGGCATCGAGAAGTTCTGGGCCGCAATCAGCTGGGTCAGCGTCGCCATGTTCAGCAGCTGGTCCAGGTTCGCGCTTTTCAGCGCTTCCTCGCGGGCGGAGTCGTACTCCTCCTGCGCGGCTTCCAGCTGGGTCTTACCGGCTTCCAGCTGGGTGCGGCCGCTGGATATCTGGAACTCGCCCAGCTGCAGCTGGGCCTCGCTGCCGCTTAAAAGCAGCTGTACGGCCATATCGGCCAGGCTGGGGTCCACGGGGTTCTCTTCCAGATTCTCCAGCATCGTCTGCAGCTTGCCGCGCTGGTCGTTCAGCTGGGCCAGCATCGTCTGGGCCTTGGTCAGCTGGTCGTTCAGGCTGGAGATGGTGGATTGCAGCGTCTTGCGCAGTTCCTCGGTGCTGCTGTTCAGGCTGGACTCGGCGTCCTTGCGGGCGTTCAGCAGCACGGTAGTGTTCTGCAAAGCGGTGTGGGTGGTGGACAGGGTGTTCACCATGTCGCTGTAGCCGGTCAGGGCATCGCGGTTGGCGGTGGCCGTGGTCAGCTGGGTCTGCAGGGCGGTCTGCTGGTCGCGCTTGGCCTGCAGCTCCTCGTCGGTGGCACCGCTGTTGATGTCGTTGGCGATTTCATTGTCCAACTGCTGAATTTGCAGCGTAAGCGCCGTAATCTGAATGTTCAGCGCGGCATTGGCCTGCTCGATGGTGGCATCGCCGGTCAGCGGCGCGGCAGCGGCCTGGATGGCGGCATCGGCGCGGTCGATGGAGGCGATCATGGCAGCCATCTTGTTAAGGTCGCTCTTGGCTTCTTCCAGATTGGCGGGCAGGGCGGCGGCGTTGTACTCGCTGTCGTACTGGGCCAGAATTTGCTTGCAGCTGGCAAACAGCGCGTCGTCGATGGGCAGGGTGACCTCCGGCAGGCTGGACGGATCGGTCTTCAGGCCGCCCAGTTGTTGGTTGGCTTTGTCCAGCTGGCCTTTCAGGTCGGCGATCTTCTGCTCCAGCGTGGGGATCTGGTCGTCCAATTGGGTAATGGCGTCCCGCAGCTGCTGGGTGATGTTGGATTTCTGGGTGTTCAGCTGGCTTTTGCCGCTGTCCAGCTGCGCTTGGGCGTCGTCCAGTTGGGCCAGACCTTCGTTGATCTTGGCGCGGTTCTCGTCCAGCTGGTCCTTGGCTTCGGCCAGCCGGTCACTGACTTTCACCAGCAGCTTGTCGTTCACCTCATCGATCTTGTCCTGATCGAGGGTGATCTGCACGGTCTGTTTCACCAGGCCGGTGGCGGAAACGCTGGCTACGCCGTCCACGCGCTCCAGTTGGGGCAAGATCGTGTCGTTGATGTAGTCGGACAGCTCGTAGATGTCCATGCCCTCGCAGTCCACAGCCACGTACTGGGTGGCCATCATATCGGGGCTGATCTCGATCAGCGTGGGAGTGCTGGCCATGTCGGGCAGGGTGTCGCCCAGCTGGTTCACGGCCGTGCTGGCCTTGACCATGGCGCTGTCCATGTCGGTATCTTCCTGGTATTCCAGAAAGATAAGGCTGTAGTTCTCGTTGCTTTGGCTGGTCACGTTTTTCACGCCGTTCAGCGTGGAAAGGCTGTTTTCCAGCGGCTGGGTCACGTCGGCCTCCACCTGTTCAGGGCTGGCGCCGGGGTAGGTGGTCATTACCAGCAGGTAGGGCAGGTTCATCGAGGGCAGCAGATCCGTTTGGATGCGCAGCAGGCTGACCACGCCCAGCACCAGCACCGATGCGGCGTAGCAGGCGGAACCGAGACCCCGGCTCAGGCCGTAGTTCAGGGCCACGCCATGCTGCTGCAGCTCCATGGCCATGGAACTGTGGAAGGGGGCCGTGGCCGTCAGAGAGATGCCCACCAGCACATACAGGGCCGCCGTCACCGCCATGCTCCCGGCGGAGCACCACAGCCCCACGGCGCACAGCAGCAGAAGTCCTGTCAGGGCCATGGCCAGACGGCGGCTGGTGAAGCGTCGGTCCCGGTCCGCCAGCGACGCCAGCACCGGCTGCACCGCCAAGGGCATCAGCAGCGCCAGCGCAGACACCGTACCGATCTGGCTGTTGCTGAAGCCACGGTATAGAAGCAGCACCGACAAAAAAGCCCATATGGCGGCAAAGCCCGCCCAGTAAAGGCTCTGGATCCCGGCGTAGCACAGGTTCAGCTTTCGCAGCTGTCCGCTCTCCATGAACATCCCTCCCTATGGTTCAAAAGTGTAGTATCAAAAGCGGGCCATGTCAAGAAGCGATTTTTCTTGACATTTTTGGCCCCGGCACTATACTTAAATGCGATCGATTCCATTGTCCGGGAGGAACACGCCATGTCTGTCATTATCCGGGACGCCTGTATCTCCGATGCGCCCCGTCTGCTGGAAATTTACAGCTACTATGTTCAGCATACCGCCATCAGCTTCGAATACACCACTCCCACGCAGGAGGAATTCTGCCGGCGGATGCGGCGCATCATGAGCCGCTACCCCTATCTGGTGGCGGAGGTGGACGGCACGGTGCAGGGCTACGCCTACGCCGGGGCTTTTGTGGGTCGGGCCGCTTATGACTGGAGCTGTGAGCTGACCATCTATCTGGCCCGCGACGCCCGGAAAATGGGGCTGGGGCGGCAGCTGTATACGGCGCTGGAACAGCGGTTGGCGCAGATGGGGGTGCTGAACCTCTACGCCTGCATCGGCTGGCCGGAGGCGGAGGACGAGTATCTCACCCGCAACAGCGCCCAGTTCCATGAGCATCTGGGCTTCACGCTGGCCGGGACCTTCCGCCGCTGCGGCTATAAGTTCGGCCGCTGGTACGACATGGTCTGGATGGAGAAGCTCCTTGCGCCCCACCGGCCCCAGCAGCCAGCCATTATTCCCTATCCGGACCTGCCCCACGGCGAAAACGTGTGAGGGAGAGAAATAAAAAACCTGCGGTACCGTGTACCGCAGGTTTTTGTTGATTTTTTCGGTTTTCCGCAGGAAAAACGGGACAGAGAGCACTTACCTGCTGATTTTTGCCACAGCAGGTAAGATGAATTATGAACCGGGAACCAATATTGCAGAAGAAATACGCTCAATCGCAAGAACGCTATATTTTCTCCCTTCTCATCA
>ERZ791577.1046-NODE-1046-length-15618-cov-8.897449_pt1 | contig 15618 bp, 7 predicted proteins | sample MGYA00509969_ERZ791577 | MGnify/ENA primary metagenome ERZ791577 (study PRJEB30046, sample SAMN00791917) | human gut metagenome | study: EMG produced TPA metagenomics assembly of the A metagenome-wide association study of gut microbiota in type 2... | reverse complement strand
CACTCTCGACCTACCTCTTCACCTACCGCACGCTTTCCGAATTCATCAAGGCGAAATTCAAGGTTCCGGACCTTGTCTTCGGGCAGCTCAACGAGCAGTTCATCCGCGACTATCAGGATTTCATCCTTCTGGAAAAGGGATATGCCGTGGACACGCTTCGCGGCTACCTGGCCATCTTGAAAAAGATCTGCCGCATCGCCTACAAGGAGGGCCACTCGGAGAAATACCATTTCTGCCACTTCAAGCTGCCCAAGCAGAAGGAGACAACACCGAAAGCACTCAGCCGTGAGAATTTCGAGAAGCTGCATGATCTGGAGATACCGGAAAAACGCAGGTCACATGTCATCACCCGGGACCTCTTCCTCTTCGCCTGTTACACCGGCACCGCCTATGCCGATGCGGTAAGCATCACCCGGAAGAACCTCTTCCGGGATGACGAGGGCAGCCTCTGGCTGAAATACCAGCGAAAGAAAACCGACTACCTCGGACGTGTCAAGCTGCTTCCGGAAGCCGTCGCGTTGATTGAGAAATACCGGGACGATACCCGCGAGACTCTTTTCCCGCCGCAGGACTACCACACGCTCAGGGCCAATATGAAATCCCTGCGCCTGATGGCAGGGCTGAGCCAGGACCTTGTCTACCACATGGGACGGCATTCTTTCGCCTCGCTGGTCACGCTCGAGGAGGGAGTGCCGATAGAGACCATCTGCAAAATGCTGGGACACTCCAACATAAAGACCACCCAGATATACGCGCGCGTAACCCCGAAGAAGCTGTTCGAGGACATGGACAGGTTCGTCGAGGCAACCCGCGATTTGAAACTTATCCTTTAATCCCTAAACAATCATTATCATGCGCAGTACATTCAAGCTCTTATTCTACATCAACCGTAACAAGGTGAAATCGGACGGCACGACCGCCGTCCTCTGCCGGATCAGCATCGACGGAAAGAAATCGGCAGTCACGACAGGCGTCTATTGCAAACCCGGGGACTGGGACAGCAAGAAGTGTGAAATCAAAACAGCCAGGGAGAACAACCGCCTTGCCGCCTTCCGCAGCCGGTTGGAAGAGGCGTACGGGAACCTGCTGAGGAACCAGGGAGTGGTCACGGCCGAACTGCTCAAGACCACCGTGTCAGGCGCCAATTCCGTACCGGAATACCTCCTGCAGGCCGGAGAGGTGGAACGCGAACGGCTCAGGGTCCGCTCCAAGGAGATCAACTCCACTTCCACCTACCGCCAGTCGAAGACCACCCAGCTCAACCTCAGGCAGTTCATCGAATCCCGCGGGATGAAGGACATCGCCTTTTCGGACATCACCGAGGAGTTCGCCGAATCGTTCAAGGTCTTTCTCAAGAAGGAGCTGGGACACAGGAACGGACACGTGAACCACTGCCTGTGCTGGCTCAACCGGCTCATCTACATCGCCGTGGACCGGGAAATACTAAGAGCCAATCCGATAGAGGACGTGGCATACGAGAGGAAAGAAACACCTAAACTAAGGCATATCAGCCGCAGTGAACTGAAGCGGATGATGGAAACCCCGCTGCCCGACCCGATGATGGAGCTGGCACGCAGGACGTTCATCTTCTCCTCGCTGACCGGTCTGGCCTACGCGGATACGAGGGCTCTCCATCCCCGTCACATCGGAACGACTTCGGAAGGAAGAAGGTATATCCGCATCCGCCGCGCCAAAACGGACGTGGAGGCGTTCATCCCGCTGCATCCCATAGCCGGACAGATACTGGAGCTTTACAACACCACGGATGACGACAGGCCGGTATTCCCGCTGCCGGTCCGCGACGTCCTCTGGTATGAGGTACATGGAATGGGCGTGGCATTAGGCATGAAAGAGAACCTGTCCTACCACATGGCCCGGCATTCGTTCGGGACCCTGACACTGACCGCAGGTATTCCGATAGAGAGCATCGCCAGGATGATGGGCCACACGAACATCGACAGCACGCAGGTCTACGCCCAGGTCACCGACCGGAAGATATCCTCGGACATGAACCGGCTGATGGAAAGAAGAAAGCCCGCGGCCGGCAAGGAAGCCGCAGGCTAAATAAAAACTGCCGCCGGAATCGTAAATGCAATTCCGGCGACAATCCTTAAACTTAAATACGATATTATACCAATGCAGGGTGATAGTTCTCCTCCAGCAGCCTCTCGATGTCCGACTGCCAGTACAGGATCTTCCCGCCAAGCTGGATATAGGGAATCCGTCCTTGGTCCCTGTAATCCTGCAGGCACCTGCGGCTGATCTTCAACATCCCGGAAAGCTCCCTGTCGGTCAGGAACCGTTCCCCGTTGAAGGGAGGACGGTTGTCACGGGCAAGACGTTCCACTTTTTTCTCCATGTCGTCCAGCAGGGCAAAGAACCTGCGGACACGTTCGTTCTCCTTGTCGATAATGCCTTCCATCTCTTCCGCTCTTTAAAGGTTTCCGTTCTTCCTTCTTTCTCTCACCTCCTTCTCCTTGCGTCTGATGCCGACGTAGACCATCAACTTCTCCACATCCCCGGGCTTGTAATAGAACTTGCGCTGGAGGCGGGTGAACGCCAGCCGTCCGGTATCGCGGAGAGTCTGCAGGGTACGCGGCGAGATGTCAAGGCGCAGGCAGACATCCTGGCCGTCCAGTCACTCTCCGGGTTCCTTACAGCGGTTTCTCTCATACAATCTGTCCACACGTGCGGACAGGTTCTCGGCGCGCGCCAGCATCCTCTCAAGGACACCGGCCTCGATGTAGCATATTTCCATATTTTCAACTCGTTTAAATATCAGTGCGAATATAAGGGAAGAAACCATGAGAGGCAAGCACGACCGGCACACTGGCAGGAATAGTCATGGATAGTCGGTTTTTGTCATATGGGAAGGAAAAAGAAAGCCGAAGCAGGTCTGGATCCACTACCCCCTTTGGGTATGTGAAAGGAACGTTGTGGTGAAAGAAAAAACTCCTTTTCACACATGGATGAGGCAATGCCGGAAGTCCGGCAATAAAAAATGTGGCTTCTCTATCCGGGTAAATGCCATGATTACAGACTTCTTCCTGTTCCTATACCATCAGGTCGGTTACCTTCAGGTTAACAACTTATCCAACCTGTGATAGATCCGGATGTGAAAAGATTACTTTGGCTGGCTATTACAATATAATAAGTAGAATCATGTCAAATCTACTGCTGCTATTGTTTGTTGATAATGGCTGGCAGTAGAACAAACTTTCGTTAAACCAATACGTTCATTCTTTATTATCAAGTTTTTAGACTACCTTTGTATTTTATTAACTCATTTACCAAACATTATGGGACTACTCAAACCGAATCAAGTTTTGAACAAAGCATATAGACAGGTTGCGATTGAAACAACAGATTTTGACTTATTCAAAAATGCCCTTCGCACATTGAGAGACAATATTGTGGATGGGCAAAGAGAACACACGCAAAAAGAACATTTACGTAATTTTCTGAGTGAAACGTTCTACAAGCCATACTACATGGCTCCCGAAGAAGATATTGATTTGGCTATCCGATTGGATAAAACTATCAAGTCCAATATAGGGTTATTGATTGAAGTAAAGAGTACCACCAACAAAGGTGAGATGATTTCTAATGACAATCTTAATCGTAAGGCTTTGCAGGAATTATTGCTATACTATCTTAAAGAACGTGTCAATAAGAAGAACAATGATATTAAATATCTCATCGCTACTAATATTCATGAATTCTTTATTTTTGATGCCCATGAGTTTGAACGCAAATTCTATCAGAACAAACAATTACGTCGTGAGTTTCAAGACTTTGTGGATGGACGCAAAACCAGTAACAAAACCGATTTCTTCTATACTGAAATTGCAACAACCTATATTGAGGAGGTGAAAGATAGCCTTGAATACACTTACTTCAACTTACAAGACTATCAACACCTGCTTGATAGAACAGACAGTAGCGCTTCACGCAAACTTATCGAACTTTATAAGATATTCAGCGATACACATCTTTTGAAGCTATCGTTCCAAAATGACAGCAATTCGCTCAACCGTGGATTCTACACTGAGCTGCTACACATTATTGGTATTGAGGAACGCAAAGAGAATAATAAAACCGTGATTGTACGCAAAGCTGTGGAACGGCGTGACGAGGCTTCATTACTAGAGAATACTATTAACCAACTGGATGCAGAAGATTGTTTGCGTCACATAAATGGTCGTTTGTATGGGAATGATTATGAGGAACGGTTATTCAATGTTGCAATGGAATTGTGTATTACTTGGATGAATCGTATCCTTTTCTTGAAACTGTTGGAGGCTCAGATGTTGAAATACCACAATGGAGATGCAATCTATAAATTTCTTTCAATAACTAAGATTCATGACTATGATGATCTCAACACACTCTTTTTCCAAGTGCTTGCACGTGACATGGGCAGCCGCACACACTCCATTATGCGTGATTTTGCTTACGTTCCCTATCTTAACAGTTCTCTTTTCGAGGTGACAGATTTGGAAAGTAAAACAATTAAGATAAACAGCCTTTCACAACGTACGGTACTTCCTGTCTTGGCGAGTAGCGTATTACGAAATAAAAAACGCAATCTACAAGTCAACGCATTACCCACCCTGCAATATTTGTTTGCTTTTCTCGACGCTTATAACTTTGCGAGCGAAGGCAGTGAAGAAGTGCAAGAAGAGGCTAAAACACTCATCAATGCTTCTGTTTTAGGGCTTATATTCGAGAAAATAAATGGTCACAAGGATGGTTCAGTATTCACTCCAGGCTTTATCACTATGTTCATGTGCCGTGAAGCAATCACCAAGACCGTGTTGCAAAAGTTTAATGGTTATTATGGCTGGAATTGTACCACCCGTATAGAACTATACAACCATATTGACAATATAGTCGAAGCTAATGAACTAATTAACAGTTTGCGACTGTGTGATCCAGCTGTTGGTTCGGGTCACTTTCTTGTGTCTGCTCTCAATGAACTGATACTCTTGAAATACGAATTAGGTATTTTGGTAGATGCTACCGGTAAGCGTATCCGCAAAGCGGACTATCAACTTGCCATTGAAAATGACGAGCTGATTGTTACCGATACCGAAGGTAATTTATTTGCTTACAACCCACTCAATGCGGAAAGTCGCCGCATGCAGGAAACTCTTTTCAAGGAGAAGCGTCAAATCATTGAGAACTGTTTATTTGGCGTTGATATTAACCCCAACTCTGTGAAGATTTGCCGCCTACGACTGTGGATTGAATTGTTGAAGAATGCTTACTATACGGCTGAAAGTAATTACACTTATTTAGAAACCTTACCAAATATCGACATTAACATCAAATGTGGAAATTCTTTGCTTCACCGATTCGCTTTGACAGACAGTATTCAGACCGTACTGCGAGAGTCTAGTATCAGCATCAGCCAATATAAGGAGGCTGTAGCTAAATATAAAAATGCCCAAAGTAAAAGCGAAAAGCAGGATTTGGAAACGTTTATAACAGAAATCAAGTCGAAACTGAAAACAGAGATCAACCGCCGGGATGCACGATTGGTTAGATTGAACAAACGCCGCTCTGAGTTGGCAAACTTACAAGCGCCTCAACTGTTTGAACCGACAAAAAAGGAAAAGAAAGCGTCGGACAAGCGCATTGCCGATTTAAAGAAAGAAATTGCGACTTTAGAAAATATATTTGAGGAAATACGCTCCAACAAAATTTATCTTGGTGCATTCGAATGGCGTATAGAGTTTCCAGAAGTACTCGATGCCGAAGGCAACTTCTTGGGATTTGACTGTATCATTGGCAATCCACCTTACATTCAGTTACAATCTATGGGTAAGAGTGCCGATGTATTAGAATGCATGGGTTACATAACTTATGCACGCACTGGTGATATTTACTGCCTCTTCTATGAGTTGGGTATGAACCTGCTTACTCCCAATGGTTTTCTTTGCTATATCACGTCTAATAAATGGATGCGTGCAGGGTATGGTGAAGCCTTGCGAGGTTATTTCGCAAGCAAGACCAATCCTATTATGTTGGTAGATTTTGCAGGTATAAAAATATTCGATGCAATAACGGTAGAAGCAAATATTCTTTTATCTCAAAAAGCAGCAAATATTTTTAACACACAAGCTTGTTTGGTACAAGATTCGAATGGCTTGAATAATTTGAGCGATTTCGTGCAGCAACAAGGCGTGAAGTGTAACTTTGCAGATTCTATCCCATGGGTGATATTGTCTCCCATTGAACAGAGCATCAAGCAGAAGATTGAGTCTGTGGGAATACCCTTGAAGGATTGGAACATCCAAATCAACTATGGGATAAAAACTGGTTTCAATGATGCTTTTATCATTTCTACCGAAAAGCGTGATGAGATACTAGCGAATTGTCAAACAGAAGATGAACGTGTTCGGACGGCTGAACTTATACGACCGATTTTGCGTGGCAGAGATATTAGGAGATACGGGTATAAATGGGCTGAATTATGGATTATCAACATTCATAATGGTATAAAAGGTAAATTACCTCGCATCAAAATCGAAGAGTATCCTGCCATAAAAGCTCATTTAGATTTATATTGGGATAAAATATCGAAAAGAACAGACAAAGGAGATACGCCATATAACCTTCGTAACTGTGCTTATATGGAGGATTTTATGCGGCCAAAAATAATATGGAAGCGTATAGGGTCAATACTTCGCTTCTCGTATGACACTACGGGTAATTTGGGTCTTGATAGTACCTGCTTTGCCACAGGGCAACACATGGCTTATTTGTGCTGCATATTAAATTCTCTTATGGGGCATTATATGTTCAAAGATTCTCCCAAGACTGGTACTGGAGACTTGCTTGTAAGCGTACAAGCCATTGAACCTATTTTGATACCGATGAATAAAGATATGGAATGCTTGTTTGAAAATTTACTGGAAGAGGTCTTGGAACATCGCTCGGAAGAAACAGAAAAGGAAATAAACCGTTTAGCTTTCAAACTATACGATTTATCTCCTGCTGAAATCAACTACATCACTGATTTTGTTACTCAATCTCAACAAAGCCAATAACTTGTCGTTCTTTCTCTGATAGATTATATAAGTCGAAAATCATGGAATCTATTGCCATGGCTTTCGACTTGCTATATACATTCTGAATATCATTAACAGCAGACCTGAATCGTGCATTCATTTCGTCTGTCACCTGCATTACTGGAATTTTGTCAAAAAAAATTTTGCTCATTTCACGAGTTCCACCTTGTAGTTCTGGAAATGAATCACGGAAGCAGAACTTGAACAAAGAAGAATTGAAGAATGCTGTAAGATATGCTATAGCTTGACCTGTTATAATGAAACACTTTTGATTTGTACAATAAGCATTGTCATCATATACGAACGGCATATATTTTGTCATGTTGGGATAGACAATTTTTGGCTTATTAAAATCCTCCCAATAGCTGATGCTGTCTTGTGTTTCAAACCACTTATTGTGAGTCTTCTTGCGAGCCTTGATTTTTTCGCCGTTGATAGAATAGGTCTTGCCTGTCTGCTCCAGTCTTTCTTTGCCAAATGAAAGAAGATGTCGCTTTACGGCAGGGTACAGCTCTATGTCGTAGTGACGTGATGGAAATGTGGCTATGAGGTACTTGTCAGCCCACTCATATTCATACCTCCTAATATCTCTGCCACGCAAAATCGGTCGTATAAGTTCAGCCGTTCTTTTGCGTTCTTCTTCCGTCTGGCAATTCGCCAATATCGCTTCACGTTTTTCCGTATCAATGATAAAAGCATCATTATAACCTGTCTTTATTCCATAGTTGATTTGAATATCCCAATCCTTCAAAGGTGTTCCTACGGCTTCTATCTTCCGCTTGATGCTTTGCTCGATAGGAGATAGGATAACCCATGAATCGGAAGAAGAAAAATCACACACCGCTCCGCTATGCTGCACGAAAACGCTCAAATTCTTAACGCCATCTTTATTTTGTTTATTGGTGACAGCGCATAAAGTTTTATGCTCGTTATCTTCTTTAGAAAAGAGTAAGATGTTTGTATCAACTGTAGCACTCTCAAATATTTTCACGCCTGCGAAGTCTATAAGCAATTGGGGATTTGTATTCTTAGCAAAGAATCCACGTGTTTTTTCTCCGTATCCGGCACGCATCCATTTGTTGGACGTGATATAACAAAGATGACCTTTGGGTTTCAGTAATTGCCATCCACGTTCGTAGAAAAGGCAATATATGTCTCCCGTTTTTGCGAATGTTTTATAGTCACATGGTTCATAGAGTTTAGCCAATTCACCACCATTATTTTGTAACTGGATGTATGGAGGGTTACCTATTACTATATCGAAGCCATCGCTGACTCCAAACATCCAAGCAGGATCGAAGAACTCTGCTACTGTATTTTGGTCATAAGGATTCCATGCTGCCAATTGTATAGCATCTTCAGGGGCAAAGTCTTTGTCATCCGCCAGTAATCTAGCTAATTTTTCACGTAATACCTTGTCCTTTTCTCGTAAGGTACTTTTGCGGTTAGCAGTTTTTGCAGAAAAATGTTCATGACGGACTTCTATCAATTTCTGTTTTGTTGGCTCAATATCCGGATTCTCAAATAAACAGTGTGAAGCTTGCTTCTTTTTAGCAATCAAAGAATTGGCAGCGACAAACTTTGTTTCGAGGTTTGGTAATGTCGGTATGCCAAAGTTTGGTTTAGAAGCATCTTTTTCACAATCGCAAATCAGTGAGATAAAAAAGCGTAGTTTTGTTATTTGGGCTGCGATACTCTGAATGTCGCTGCCATAGATGCAATTTTCTATGATTGCCAATTTCAAGTCATACACTTTCTCATTTGGAGAAATACGACAGAGCACATCTATCATGCGATTAAGCAATCCCATCGGGAATGCTCCAGAACCACAAGCCGGGTCAAGTATTTTGATAGCCTTTAATCTTTTAGCGACACGCTGATATTCTTCTGGTTTTTCTCTGTCAAGGGTGAAATCTGGATTGAATAAGGAACGTACAAATTGAGTATCTCCTAAATAGGCAATGAGACTTTCGTCTACCATGTAATTGACTATTTCACGGGGCGTATAGAACGAACCACTTTGATTTCGCGCTGTTTCCTTTGTTTCGGGGTTGTATGCGCCTAATAGATTCTCAAATACTTTACCCAACAATTCTGGGTCAAGGGCTACCTGCTGTTCTTCGGGTGAATTTTCCTCTATTGTAAAGTTGTAGCGGCTGAGGATTGAAATCAGTCCTTTCTCTGAATCGAAGAACAGATTGTTAGGGATAATGGCACGATTGCGATAGCGCCCATCAGCAAAACGTTTGTCGTTGCGACTGAAGCCATCATAATTGTAGGCCTGTTCAACACCGTCAATCGTCTTGGTCTTATCAAGGCATTCAAAGAGTCCACCATTAAGGAAGGGGACTTCTGAGAATAAGGTAACGACATCATTCTCGCTGATGTTAAACATTTCGGCATAGCGATAGAGGGTTTTGATATCTTTCTTTATATTGGTAGCGAACTTGCGTTTGTTTCCTTGTTCATCTTCAATAGCACGGTTAAGTGTTGCAAAGAACAAGTTCTGGAGAATTGCATTGTAATAGTTTCCAACAGTCTGACTATATGGGTCAAACTCTTTTAGGATAGTCTGCAAATAATCAATATCGAATATCCGTTGTGGTACCAAGTCCTTCTGCTTGATGAACCATACGAACATAATACGGGTAATAAGTCGAATTACTTTTGTTTCTAAATCCTCACGGTCATCATCTTCAGTTCCCGTATTATTGGGAAAAGAAACTTTAGATGATGGTTCTATAGCCCATTGATACCATTCGAATAAATCCTTGTAGAACTGCTTTGTGAGTGTCTCGACAGAAAATGCATTCGTTATGTCACTGAGTGTCTGTTTGCTATTTTTCAATGTGCCAAACTGTTCTATGGCAGTACGGCATCCACGACCTTCGCCAAGCAAATATGTATAGCGTTTTGTATTAGTTGACATCTTTTCATATTCGCCTTGTTTGTTAAACCCCCAAGTTTCACTTACGTATGAGAATCTAAGAATGCTTTCATCCTTACGATAACAGAACATAAATGCTCCAGCATACCCCATATTACGCCAATCTGTAGTGAGCATATCACGAATGCCACGACGGTTACGCTCAATGTCAACTTTGTCACTCAATTCCACTTCGTATATGGCTATAGATTCTCCATCTACAAGAGATATTTTGCCAAGATTCAATGCTTCTTTAGCTAAGCGGCTACTTACGTGGACCGCAGAAGGAGTGTTCCAAAAACTAATTTTGTTTCGGAATATATCATAAAGCAATTTTTGCCAAGCCTCACGATTATATTTAGATTCGATGACTTCTTTGTAGTTCATATTGCTATTTTTAGAGTTTATTGAATGATTCTGATAAAATAATTTCTGCATTAGTCTCTTGCTCATTAAGCAGAGATTCTTGTGCCGTATAATATGGTGCATACTTTTTTGCCATATCAATGATTTCTGCAAGTGCTTCATCATGTGTCATTCTGGCTTTACCTCCTACGCGACGCAAGTTTTTCTGTATGCGTTGTAAGCGTTTAGCTATGTAGGTGATGACACCTCTTTCCGCTAATGTTTTGAGCTGAACTACTTTTATGTATAGTTCATTATCGTCTATTTCACGAATGAAATTATTTAACAAATTTACAGCGGTACTAACTTGCACTCCAACAGAACCTTGTTCCTCATGGGTAGTTTCTTGAGAACGTGCTTCTTCATCCTGCATCATGCGAAATTTTCGTAAAGCCATATTAATATGCTTATGGTGTTGCTCTATACGCTCTGCGGATTGTTCTTCTTTGGGAGCTTTGAAATATTTTAGAGCATCAAGCACAGAAAGTTCTTCTGCTGTTTCTGAGACCAAAAAGAATACCTTACGGAAATTCGTTTTCAGGAATACAAGAGTGTCATTTGCAAGTGTTACTCCATCTACTTTTTTCATTTCACGACCAGTACGGCTACGCAATGAGAGTTTTGCTATGCGATTATATTCTCTACGGTTGTTTTGATAGAGTGCACGGAGTTCCTCGTAATATGGCAATTCTTGATTACATTCTTCCTTTTGTTTCTTCATGCCTTCATCAAAGAGTTTACTTAAGTCGCGGTCAAGAATTTCTTCTTGTGAGTAAATTTGGTTGTCTTCACCGAAGGTGGAATGAAAGGTTTGAATCTTACTTAATGCGATTTGATTTAGATTGATTTCACGGTTTCCTTCACGGGATGGATAGAAAACGTAATTGTATATATGTTTGGATGAAGAACCGATACGATTGACGCGACCAATACGTTGCATCAGTCGGGTGCTATTCCAAGGAGTGTCATAATTTACAATCACATTTGCTCGATGCAAGTTTACACCTTCAGCAAGCACATCTGTGGTGAGGATGATATTGTAGTCATTGAGTTTTGTCTTATAGTTAGCATCAAAATTCTCACGGATAGTTTTGAACTGCTTACTACGATTATCAGCGGAGATTACCAATACGTCTTTACGATTAATACGGCGTGCCAAATACTCTACTGTGTCAACTGATTCTGAAAATACAACTAGTTTCTGTTCAGGATTGCGTTCCGATTTGAACAACTTATGCTTAAGCAGCTCATTGAACTTTGTGAACTTGGAATCATCTTCGTCTTTTATATCTGCCCATTCTGAACATAACATTTCAAGTGTATTCTGATCTCCTCTAAGCATTTCTATAAATTCAGGCTTAAAATCATCAGCAGTGAATACTGCATTTTTGGGATTATCTTCCGCTTTGGCATTTAGTTTCTCCTCAATTTCTTCATCACTCAACCCTGATTCTAATAGCATATTGATATCAAGATCCGGAGCAATGAATACTTTGTTGCGGTCAAACATATCTATCATATTTTGGTTTGCTTGACGGAAATTGTCTAATGAAACTTGGAAAGCATAAAAACTGCTTTCTAGCCGCTTCACCAATCCGTTTTTACGGATTCCAGCTAAGCTGCGGCTTATTAATTCCGCGTTATCATACAGTCCTTGTGCCGCTTCAGGCTTCAAGTAGGCTATAGCTTGATAACGAGCGTACGTCAAGTTCTTTTCAAGAGTAAGCATAGCATGTTCAAACAAATCAGCGAGATGCTCATTAAGCTCATATCGACTTTCTATAGGACGCTCTACTTTTGGAAAGCCATTCACATCCTTATTATATCGAGGCACGTTCTCGATGTCAGTACGTGTACGCCGAACCGTCAATGGCTTGATAACGCGGTCTCGAACTCGTTCTGCTAATTTCTTGAATCGACTTATGTCGAAATTTGGCTCTCTTTTTAGCTGTTTAAATTCTTTAATAAGAGGTGAAAAGAATGCCGTTAAATTTGATACACCATCAATCGTACATCGGCGTGGATCTTGGAATAATTGGATTTCTGTGTATATATCTGCAGGTGTATTATTCATAGGTGTTGCTGAAATAAGCATTACCTTTTTCTTAAAGCCGGGAATATTTCCATTTTCTATACGGGGCATTTTGCATATTTCCTGCAATTGCTCAAAGGCAGAGGTTGTATGCGAGCGGAATTTATGTGCTTCATCAACCAAAATAAGGTCAAATTCATCAGCATTCCAGTAGTTATAATTGTCTTCATCGAGAATCTTAGACAAACTGCCATTGGAAATAAAATTAACAAACTTGTCAATGCCAAAATCTTTAAATGTTGCTTTCCAGTTGTGTTCTACGGCAGGTGGATAGACGACGAGAATTTTTGTTTTGTCACGCCCATTCTCGATTAAGAATTTCTTAGCTATCATTGTAGCAATTACAGTCTTGCCAAGACCTACAACATCAGCAAGAAAAAAGCCATCGTAACGCAGTAGCTTTTGATAACCTTCTTCCACAGCATCCATTTGGTAATCATATTTCTTATACCCTTCCGGCATATCAAATGGATTGTTATCGTCTGTTGCCATGACTCTATCCGAAAAATACTCCATGAGCATTTTAATATAAAGGTCATAAGGTGAAGCATCACCTTTGAGGTATGTATGATCTATTGATGTTTTTACATCATCAGCCGTAATTTCGCATCCTTCGGCTTCTTTCCATAATAATTCAAATTCTTCTTTGGCAAATTTTACATCATCATATCTATCCATTTTTACATTAAACTCATACTGACGTTCCTCCGTGATGCCTAGTCCGTTTCCAGTAAGATTACTGGAACCAGTTATAGCCATTCCTTGGGTGTATTGATTAAAATCGTTTGGATAAAGTACGTATATTTTGGCATGTATTTTTTTTGAAGGATGCGCTCTTAGTTCCAATTTACCATCAATAAGGTCTTTCACCATTTGGAACATTCCATTTTCGACCTCTTTGCTATAATGCGAATGCTCTATATCTCGGCGAATTTCACGTAGACACTCTTCTTTTACTTCTTCTTCTGCTCCAAAAAATATCTTTCCTTGCCTTGTTGCTTGTGCAATGTATTTATCTACATTTATTCCTATTAAGACCCTAACCTTATTTATGTTGTCTAGGAAAGGACGTAAAGAAAAATATCCTGATGCTCTGAGAAAACCGACAACTGCATCAAGATTACAAATATGAGGATTATGGTGTAGTATGCCCTCAAATTCTTTTATGAGGGTATTGTTGTCTCTATTCGTGAAAAAGTTAGAATGAGTATATTTTTTAACATTATCCATGTTTTTGATAATTTAGATATTTATTTCTGAGTGTTTTCTTTTTCCCTTCTTTCTTTTACCTTTTCCAATCCCGGCATCTTTTTAGCCAATGCACTTTCTCCTGCTGGAAAATAGAGAGGAAAAACTTTATATAAGAAACCCACAACTTCACTACGACTTTTATCCATATTGTAAAAAGCAGAGCAGACAAAGTACATTAGTTCTTGCTGACTACATGTTTCTTTGGGCTGTATGCTTATTGAGGGAGCAACTATCAAGTCATGTTCAGCAAATGATAGAGCACTGGCAAGAATAGCTTCCTGTTCTTCTTCGGTAAACATCTTTATTTTCCCAGCTAACCATTCAAGCTCTCTTTGCTGAAGTGCTTGTTGTTTTTCGTTTTGATGCTCCAATAGGATTGCTACATTTTCTTGTTGCTTTTCTGTCAAGGCATTTTCCAATGCTTGATTCTTTCGTTTAAGGACATTGAATTTCAGCAATGCAGCAACGTACATACAAAAATATCCTACCGCAATATCAAATATCAGAACAAGCAGATAATTGTTACTTGAGTTTTGTGTGTCACCAGCCATATATTCACTAATAGGGATAACAGCTAATAGCATGATGATGGCTATTGCATAAAGCACTCTGTATCGCGTTTTGTGGCTTACTTGCGGCAAGGAAGCAAACAAAAAGGCGATAATCAAAACGGCAATTATTGCACAAAGTGGAATGAAAGAGGTTTCCATAGTTTTATTGTTCTGTGTATGGTTTAACAATAATGCGCCAATAGCCACCATGGTCTGCTCCTTCACGAGACAAAATACCCATAGAACGTAACTTGGAAATCTGTTTTTCTACGGCTCGGGAGCTTATTCCTATTTTATAGGCCATTGCTTCTGCAGACATTGATGGGTCGGAAATGACGAAATCAATAATCTTTTGTGCGGTTTTCCCAATGCTTTTAGATTTGTTTTTCGAATCTCCGAACTTTTTCTCCGAACCTTTTGGGGTTATCTCCGAACCTTTCTCCGAACTTTCTTGCATATCACCGAAGGTTTTCTCCGAACTTTTGCTGTTTACAACGAACTTTTCTACCGAACTTTCTTCGTTTACAGGGTACTTTTCGAGGGTGCTATTTACCCTGTTAGCCACTTCCTCGACAGGTATTCTTCCGCTTTCGTTCCAGTTCAGATTATAGAATGTGGTGTAGAAAGAGGTCGCTTCCGTTTGATATTGTGGCTCTTTACCTTGCAGGAAATTGGGTAGTTTCTCCGTAAGCTCCCGCATTTTCCTTAAACCCGAGCCGCGTTTCTCCATATAGTCCAACTGTGTGAACACATCTGCAATGACAGGGTTGCGGCGCATGGATGGCACTTTGTATATGTCACGGTCTTGAATCTGTGTACCGTCAAGCATAGCACCTGGTGATACCAGTTCTACACGGTCATCGTAAATATCGATATGTACTTCACCGCCCATCACGGTGTAATCCCGATGGATAAGGTGGTTTACCAATCCTTCGAAGATGGCACGGTCTGAATAGTCGGGGAGGTTTAGACGATAGTTCGGCATCTTCACCCAACCACTCATGGTATAGTTCTTGATGAAGTCCATGCCGTATTTCAATAGCAATACAAGGTTAGCCCGATGCTCTACGGAACTGATGGCATCATCTTTATAGAGTCCAGTCCAACGGGTACAGAAAATACGTGATTGAAATACGGTGCAATTATCCACAAAAAGCAATCCTGCATTGGTCAGTTTGCCATCAGGAGTTACTAGTCCGAATGATTCCAGATACTTGTCATTCCATTCCTGATGGGTTTGCTCACGGAAAGTATTGGCGAGAATGATGAAAGAATGTTTGCTGGCATCCACTTGGGTAGGCAGTGAATCCCAAGTCA
>ERZ791577.1031-NODE-1031-length-15798-cov-13.018103_pt1 | contig 15798 bp, 9 predicted proteins | sample MGYA00509969_ERZ791577 | MGnify/ENA primary metagenome ERZ791577 (study PRJEB30046, sample SAMN00791917) | human gut metagenome | study: EMG produced TPA metagenomics assembly of the A metagenome-wide association study of gut microbiota in type 2... | reverse complement strand
ACAGTGCCAGGATACACCTTCCCCCCAGGGGAAGGTCAAGTAAAAAATCCGGAAAGATCCGGTCCAACAGACGTTCCCGGGGACGGATACCCGTCCCCGGTGTCTGCCGGAAACACAAAGGCGGTGTTGAGCGCAGGACTCAACACCGCCTGATCTTCTGGATCAAAGCGCAACACAACGCCCACTCCCCGGTTCGCACTTGAAAAAAGCGCACCCCGCCGGTATAATGGGAAATACGGTGCAGTCAGATGACTGTTGTGTTGAGTGGTCATGACACTCATCACAGGGACATAGCGGGTGGCCGCCCGCTATGCCCTGCCGCAATTTATGCTTCCGCATTCAGTTTAACCGATGGAGAATGGAAAATCAAGGGCTTTCCAGAGTTTCTCGCCATATAGAAAACGGCACGGCAACCGCCGTGCCGCTCTTTTTATGTCTTGCTCCGCCCTGCCGCCAGCATGAACAGCACGCCGATGACGCCGAAGACCAGGCACATCCCCAGCATGGCGTCGGCGCCGCCCCAGTCAATGGCGTACCCCGCCAGGAAGTTGCCGAACATGGCCCCCAGGCCGTTGGAGGCGATCATCATAATGGACTGGCCCTTCACCTGGTCCACCGGGGAGACGTTTGCGTTGGCGTAGTAGACCGAGGCGGGGGTGAACAGCCCGTACCCCAGCAGCTGGACGGGCTGCACCAGCAGGAGTCCGGAGAGGCCGGGGGCCAGCAGGAACAGCAGGGGCTTCACCGCCATGAAGCAGATGGACATCCGCAGGGTCCCCGCCGCGCCGAAGCGGCGGAACAGCGGCGTGAACAGCAGCGCCGCGGGCAGCTCCGACGCCCCCATCAGAAACAGTGCCAGACCCAGGTGCCCCTCGTCGCCGCCCCGGTCTGAGACGAGGTTCACCATGAAGCTGACGATGGGCATAATGGCCGCCAGGGTGAAGAACAGGCTCACCAGCGTCAGGGTGAAGGGGCGGCTGCTTTTCAGAATGTACAATATGGAGTGGGGCCGCTCTCCCCCGCCCTGGGCCTGCAAGGCATCTTTGGGAAAGGCAGGGTACAGGGCCACCACCGCGATCATCAGCACCAGCAGCGCCATGTGGGTCAGCAGCAGGCTTTCTGTTCCGAAGCGCACCGCCTGCTGGCCGCACGCAACGCAGGCCAGGGCATAGGACAGAGACCCCAGCCCACGGCTGAGGCTGTACGACATGTCCACCCCGGCGGCGATGAACTGTACCGCCATGGAGTCCAGCAGAGGATAGGCGTTCAGCTCCAGAATGCCCAGGGTCAGGAAGATCAGGGCGGTGCCCCAGAAGCCGGGGCGGGTGGTGTAGAATACTACATTCCCCCCCAGGGCCAGCACCAGACAGGCGTTCAGCAGGCGTTTGATCGGCACCTCCGGGTGGCGGTCCGCCCAGCCTCCCAGCAACGGCTGAGCCAAAATGCCGGCAAAGCAGCGAATGGAGGCAAAGATCCCCGCCTCCCCGCTGGTAAAGCCCCGCCCCAGCAGCAGAGAGGTCTGGTAGCCCGCGAAGATGGCAAACATGGCCCAGTAGACCACGTGGACCAGCGTATAGGATACGTTCAGCCGCCGCAGAGAGGGGAATTCGGTCATACGGTCTCCTTTCCGGGAATCAGCAGACCCAGCAGGGGTTCAAAATCCACGCCCTCCCGCATAGGCAGGTCTTCCGTCGCGGTCCGCTCCGCGCAGGCACGGACGAACGCCGCCGCCTCTCCGGCGGCGGAGGAGAGGGACTCCCCCCGCACCAGGGCCCCGGTGAGGACGCTGGAGAACACGTCCCCGGTGCCGTGGAACTCATGGGCCACATAGGCGGTCTGAACGGCCTCCGTCTTCCCGGTGCGGGCGTCGAAGCAGACGGCGCCGGTCCGGCCGGGGGCCAGAGAAGCGCCCGTCAGCACCACAGACCGCCGCCCTCCCAGGCTCAGCCGCTCCGTGATCTCCCGGAGGCCCGCCTCGCCGGCGGGCAGCGTCTCATAGGGCTGGCCCAGCAGCAGCGCTGCCTCCGTCAGGTTAGGGGTGATGACGTCCGCCAGCTCCGCCAGCCGGGCCATGCCGCTGCACATACCCAAAATCTCTGAGGCAACAATAGCGTCTTCTGAATAAGTTTCATAAAAATCCCCGCACCTGAATAGCATAATCGCATCGGGATGCTTTGCCTTCAACTCAAAAAACTGCTTCATCATCGGGGTTAAAACTACATCATTTGCCACTGTATCGTCCTTTCTTTTTTTAATTAATATTTCTCGCAAAGATACTAATTAGCAAATTTAATCTGAAACAGTAAAAGAAAAAAATTATATCTTTGTACTAGCTAAAAATACGGAAACAATGAAAGAAATAAAAGTAAACGAACTGACTGACAATCTGTTTGAGACAATCAGCAAGGAATGGATGTTGGTAACCGCCGGTACCAAAGACAAATTCAACACCATGACGGCAAACTGGGGAGGTGCAGGATTTCTATGGAACCGTCCGGTAGCCTTTATCTTTATCCGCCCCGAGCGTTATACATTCGACTTTATAGAGCAGAATGACTATCTCACTCTCTCTTTTCTAGGTGAAGAGCATAAAGAAGTACATAAGATATGCGGTTCCAAATCGGGACGTGACATGGATAAAGTAAAAGCGACAGGACTATCGCCCTTGTTCACCGAGAACGGAAGCATCACTTTTGAGCAGGCGCGGTTGACTTTTGAATGCAAGAAACTGTATGCCGATCTGATCAAGCCCGGAAACTTTATCGACAAGAGCATTACGGACCGATGGTATGGGGAATCACACGGTGGTTTTCACAAGATGTATGTGGTGGAAATTGTAAATGTGCTGCATCGTTAATCCCGGTAGTTTTCAAGAACACCCTACACATAGGGTGGTAGCAGTGGCAGCAGAAAATGAAACTTTAAGAGAAGAGCGTCACCAGAAATATTTGCAAACATTCACGCACGTACATGAACAACATACAGGACAATCGAATCCAAGTTCCAGCAACTTTGGATCGATTGTCCTGTTTATATTTGCCTAAAAAGAAACTAATTTGGATCTTCTACGCAACGGATGAAGCAGGCGTCACTGTTATTTCCATTAAACACATTAGCCTCATATATTCTGTTAAAGTCAAATGTAAAATAATTAATATCCCAACCTACAGTCGTTCCCCATGTTCCTGTTCCAGTAACATCCTCTGTCCAATAAATAGCACCGGGCCGCATATAGAGGTCATAAAATAACGGAGCGGTAGATGCATCAGTATAGAATCCATTAGGATTCGTTGGGAATATCTGAGTTTGCCCGCAAGAATAACGCAGAACTCCATTTCCTTCTTTAGCTTTTCTATGACCATATCCGGAAGCCCCCACCGGAAGAAAGATATGATTACCCGTATTTCTATTATAAACAAAGCATCCACGTATTCCACGGTCTTTTATAGCACTTCCACCGAAGTAATATGCTTGATCTTCTTGATATCCGTATGCATCCACAATGTTTGTTTTGGGTTCCGTAGATTCATCCCCATAAAGCACACCATAACCTTGCGCAATCATTTCGTTTTCAAACAATGCCTCATAATCCTCTATTTGAGCAATACGAGTACTCGTCAAGTCAAGCCCCCAAGAAGCCTCTTTATTATTTGCAGGCTGATTTGTTATCTCCATCCACTTCTTGATTTCACCACCTACCAATTCATACCTATTCTGATTTGATACAGGATCAGGGAAATCCTTGGAGGTTACATCTATCATTGGAATCTTACTGGAATACTGATTCTTTGCAGCAATAGGCTGATCAAGATTTTTATATTTAAACAAAGAGCCTTCATCCAACGGATTAGAAGCTTCCCTATTCTTGCTGACCAGATTCGACACATGCCATGCCGGCTTGTCGGATAACAACTTCTGCGGCCGGTTTCCTTGGTGCACGAAAATAAGATGTTCGCAGGTATAATTATGATATTCCACACGCACTATCGCATTCCTATTGGGGGCATCCGCTGCTATTGTTCCATTAAAATTAATATCAAATTTAATATCCGAACCAGTAACACCATGTATAACCCCCTTTTCATCCTGACTTGTATTTTCTGTATCTGAAACAGAAAGACTGATAAATCCACGATTAGGATCTGTATAAGGGGGATCTCCTCTATCAGCCTCTGTTTGTGCATTTACAACATACGCTTTCCAAGGTCCTTCGGATGAAAAAGGAATAAACTCTGTTGCATTTTCCCTTGGCAATCGCAATAAAGTTACATGAAAAGGCTCATTTTTGTTATTGCTTCTATAAATGCCTTTGGGATTCACAAGTCTTCGTACTTGATATATATCGACAGTTTCTTCAAGTGTATGTTCTATGTCTGACACTTTTACCGTAGCGGTAATTTTAACTTTTGCATGCCGCTGATAAGCCACATACGGATTATTTCCTGTATAACCCGTTTTAATATGCATCTGTTTGGCGCGAGTATATAAAGGAATAGAAGCAAGTAAATGATCGTCATTTTCAGTTATACTGTAATTACCGTCTGCTTCCTCATGTGTTCCATTTCCCACTACATATTTACGAACTCCTTTATTTGTTGTCTCATAATAGTCCTTATTGCTACTGATATTTACCATTGCTCCTTCTGGTAGACCGGAGGGTACCTGATCCTTAGCATTCCCTTCTTGATTACAAGCTAGAACTCTGGCAGCAGTTTTACGAAGTGAAAGAAATCCATTCCATGGTTGATTTAGCGATGAGTTACTTGGATTTTCAGCATAATCATATTGTCTGGCATAATCCAACCCACCTTTCGCCAAAGGAAGTGTTCCATACGGTGCCCAATTATTCGTGAGAATCTCAGCTTTTAAAGACGTAAGTGTACCTCCTCCCGTATTAATCTTTACCGGAAGATTCATCGTACAGTTATAAAGATAAGAGATATAATAAGGATTCGGAACCTCGATACCCGGCTCCGGTTCTTCATACTCTATATGCCAGTCTGCATCATTGGCATATCCCTTGAACTTCAAAGTCAGTTTGTAGTGATGGTTACGCTCCGCATTATAATCGGTTATCACATCTTTTCCTAACATAAAGCGGTACTTGATAGGACCTCTACCCACTTTCTTATCATTGATAGAAACATAAAAAGCATCCACTTCTATATAGGTTCCGTATGGCTTGGCATCTTTCCATGCTTCATTGTTCTCTTGACCTCCGTTAGGATAGGTCGGTTCGGTCTTATTAAGGGTATTTGCAACCACCTGACGTTTATCACTAGGAGTACCTTCTTTACCCTTACCCTGCATATTCTCATAAAAATAAAGAGCGTTGGTAATTTCGGTATGCACATCCGCCAACTTTTTGGGATGATATGCGTTTTCACCCTGTTCTTTACTGCCGAATAGAGGTTTCCCCTTCGTAATACGGGCTTCGTATGTTTCCTTAAAATCACTTATAGTCGGCTCGGTGTCACCTTCATAATATTTTATGGTTTCACCATTTTTTATCAAATCAAGCTTTACTCCTTCGTCCCTATCCTTCGGTTGATAGTTTTCCGGAACTGCAGGATTATCCTGTCCCAGACAACAATTCTGCGGGATGTCCTTTATGGTCACCGATTTCAAATAAATGAAAACACCCTCTTCCAGTTTACTGCCATCGTATGCAATCGTTACCTTGGAAGCTGCACGGCGTATCCAGGAATGCAACTTCATGCCCTTTTTATTGATAGTGATCAATTCACTGTTATTCTCTTGCCCCACTATGGTGAAATGACCGAACATCTGACTGTTCTTAGCCACATCAGCAACATCCCAAGTAAGAGAAATGCTTTTTAATCCTTCTTTCGTTGCAATAGCTGTCTTATACTTTGCAACCTCCTCTGCAGCACCATTTTCCTTCCCATGCGCCTGAACCGCCTTCTTAAAGTCCTCTCCCATATTGGCTACCGCATAGATGTAATAACGTCCGTAAGGAATGGTCAATTTGAGATTCGCTTGTGGGGTTTTCGTTTCGGCTATAGTGCCACCATCAGGTGCATCCCCATCCTTGCGTGTTACCTCATTCACATAAAACTGTCCATCAGTCGGGTTTGCATTGCTTATCGATTCCAACGAATGTCCCTCTACAAAATTTCCTTCCGTGTCATACAACAACACACACAAATCCTGAATGGACTTGATAGCATCACCCGCCGTACGCGATTTGCCCGCAAGCCCCTCCACCAGTGGCCGGAAGTCCACCTGTGCTATTATTGTGGTTTCTCCTTCGGGAATAGGTTCCCCGTCCGTGTACAGCAGATCGTCCTTGCACGAGGTAACGGCAAGCATCAACAGACCGCATACCAACCAAACACAACGCATCGCTTTATTTTTCATCATTCTCTTCTCCTTATTTTCATTATATTCCAAATTCAGGTTCAAGTACCACTTCGCCGTATGGACGCAAATCCACCTGCCATGATATGTCATTCGCATCATTGATGGTGATGCGCACCACCACATGGGTATTGCGAGGCAAAGCAGAAAGATTCGGAAAGAAACTTTCCAAGGTGAACTCCCCGAAGGAAGTGTTTCCGACCCTGTCGCCTAACACCTCACCACTATTATCCTTTGTATCCAGCGTAATAGCGGTCTTGTAGGAAGTCTTATAATTATTGCCATTCGTATTATCTGAATATGTGTCATTGGCATTCTCATACTTTCCTTCCGACAGGTAGAATGAAGGTAGTTTGACCGGCTCCGTTGATTTTGCTGTCAATTTCTTATTCTCCTTGTATAGCTGATTAAACGGTGTATATTTAGCTGCCGGTACTTGGAAATCAGTCACATTTTCCGCATCATCGTACGTCATACCATTAGGCAGAAGATATTCATGAGAAGCCGACTTATCTATTCTGATTACACTCAACCAGTAATCCCGGCTACTCTTGTTCGTTATCTCATACGTGAATTTTACGGCAGCACGGGTAAGTTTCAATGTGATCTCCTTCTTTTTCAGTACCACTTTCTCACCCTCTTCACCGGTCTGTCCCTGCTCCCCATTGTCAGGTTCCAGACCTTCGTCATCCAGCATCACCGTATGACATTCGCTCATAGGTAGCGGGTGAGTTTTATCGAAAGCCCCCACATTGTCAAACGACAACACAAGCCCTGCCATCTGCTCCTTGGCAAGAAATTTGTCTCCGGGTTTAAAGTCGCCCCAAGCTTTGGATACCCGAGACACCTCACCCTCCACAGCGGGAAGTTCCACCGAAGCACTCCCCTCGTTACCCAGCAGGTAAATAGTCTTTTCCTCATTGCCCTGCACCTTCAGGCGGATTTTTCCATACCGGTCGCTCACAGAAGCATTCTTCAAATCAAGATAGACATTATGTTCCACCCTGCCATCCGGACGAACCAGAATGACACGCAGCGTATGCATCTTCTCGGCTTCCGTCACCTCACCATACATTTCTTCCTCCGCACGTCCGGAAACAGAACGTCCGGATGCGGAAGCATCTCTCAGGGCGACATTGATATCCAGATAGACCGCATCAGGCCCGTTAGATAACGAAAGCCCCTCATCACTTCTGCTGTCACATCCGCACATCAGGAGGAAGCAGACGCCCAGCACGACCACGGTATATCCCCAATCCTTTATTCTCATAATTCTGCATCATTAATTCTTACTATCCAGTCATTGACAACAATATGGGTACGTATCCAATTGTGATTATTATCCAAGAAAAATATCAATGACCAGTTATTTTCACGGTCCAGGAATTCCTGATCACCCATTTTGTCGAAGTGATCACTCTTCAGTAGCAGCAGATACTCGTTCAGCGGAATGTTCAGTACCTGCGCATTGTCACTATTACGGGTGATGGTCAGGCGCGTATGATTGCCGGCAACCAGTCGCGAGGTAGAAAACTCGGCGTATGCCACTGTCACTGTTTCATCACCTTCTTCTGTCACTCCCACTGTACGTTGCCCTTGTGTCCATGGAGCATAGACTTGTCCGCCATTGCTTATCAGACTGTTATCGGGAGCAAACAAGGTGTTGTCATCCGTAATACGGAAAGTAAAGTTCTTGTCGTCCACCTCGCCGCCGTTCATCTGCTGAAGCACCACACGGATGTTGTTGGTGTTCTTCATCAGGTACACAGTCGCTTCCTCGTAAGCGCCATTGTCCACACTCATGTCCAGCGAGCCGTGGAACAAGGGATGCAGATCGGTTTCCGAAACACGTCCGGCATTATGCATCTCTACACGCAAATCCTGCATGATTGAACCGATGCCGGGAACCGCCTTGAACGAAAAAGAGGTTTTCGGACAAGTCAGCCCGCCGTATGCAATGAAATGATAACTACCTTTCTCCAAATCGAGGGTCATGCGGTAATTCTCATCTTTCAGTTCGTCACCTGTACCGATATAAGTAACCAGGTAGTTGCCCTGTTCGTCATAGACCAACAGAGCCAGACAGTCCACCTGCGAATGGAATGCATTGGCATACTCCATATTATAGTCATAGACAAAACGCAAACGGACACCTTGCGAGCAGGGTTCCAGATCATTGTATATGCCATGGCAGGAGGACAACAATGCAGCTACCGCCAGCACGGTGCAAAGCACCATGCCCGGCAATCTTAATGTATGTATGAATCTTGTTGTCTTATTCATTGTTTAATAGGGTATAATAAGTACTTATTTAGAACTCTATGTCATTTATGCGGACCACCCAAGGACGCACTTCTACGGTTACTTCGATGTAGAGGTCATTTCGTTCATCCGGATTGTTCGGATCGAACGGATCGGGATCATCTTTAGGACCCGGCGAGGTAGGATGGCCATAGCCGTTAATTTTGTTCACCATCAGTTTGTACACATTGTTGCGCACCACAGCGAACTCCATCGGTCCCATCAGGTTAGGATCATTATTGTCATTATGACGGTTCCAATAGCAATAATACATTTCATAGTCACCGCTTCCGTTCGGGCGTAAAACAGTGAATCCTGCTTTGCCAAATTCAGCATCGGCAGCGGGTGTTTCCCCTATTTGGGCATAAGCGGCTCTCAGGCTCTCATCTGCGTTGGCAGCATTAGCCACATCTTTCACTTTCTCCCAAGTACCATACAACACATTGTTATATACAAAAATGGGCTGATCACCGGTTACGCCATAAGTTGACTTGTTAAATTGTAGTTTTCCCTTGAAAATCACACCGGTAGAGATACCGTTTTTCTGATTACTGTTAGGAGCAGGGATGGTATTTTCGGTTGCATAACGCCAAATTTTGTATCCGTTGCGATTGCCTGTGTTCCAAGATTCGTCATTGTCTTCTTCGGTCAAAGAAGATATCTTTGTGAATTTATTTTCCCATTCAGCTGCCGATCTAGCAAAAAAGTTATTATAAAAATAGTTACCTTTATAAGTTTCTCCGACATTACCGTTCTTTTCCCTTGCATCCGTGTCCACCACATAGTTGTTTGAAGTTTCCTGTCCACACAAGTCTATATCATCCGCAAGTCCGTTAGCAGACACCCGGCGCAGATGATAGAAACTCTTGCTGATATTGACCATTACCATATCAGTCAGCAGGACTTTGACGCCATTGGTGCTCTCCAGCACATAAGTGTTGGTAGCCTCTGTAGTGGGATAGCTGCTCGCTTTGAAATCAAAACGTGCGCAAGCACGTTCCACCGAGATGGTACCCAGAGAAAGACGATTGGACTCAGTATATTGTTCCCAGTTCCAAATCGTATTCGGGGTAGAATTTGCCACTTTCACCAAATTGTGGTTAGACATCAGGAAAGCGTCTTTTTTCCAGATTTCATCGTTGTCTGTTAATAATTCAGGTTCATCCGACAGCGTATGAATACTATGGGTCAGATCATTGATATTGATAGAAGAAATGGGATTACAGAAAGCATAAGCGTAAATCTCTCCTGTTTTGTATGTCTCCAATGCACTTCTGTCCAAAGTTGTCACAAGTCTGGGGTATTTTCCATCCTCTTTAGGTTCCACATCCAGACGTTGACTGACAATGAGAGATCCGTCAGCCTTTGTCAGCACCAACAATATCTCCTTGACACTATTCTCATAATTCTTGCCCACTTCAGCACCGCCAGTAGAATTGCTTCCGTTTCCATCCTCGCCATCTGTTGTCGTGCTCCTTGAACTGCTTCCCTGCATCAGTTGCACCCCGAATTCCACATATACATCATTCTCAGCATTGGCCGGCTGAGACACATTTGCCTCATCTGAGCATGCCCACAAACACAATGCTGCAAGCCCGGACATCAAAATCTTACTAAACTTTTTCATATTGATTCCTTATTTTCTTATTATTACTTCTTATCAATTTTGTTAATCTGTTCCAGTGCATCGGCAGCCTCTTTCACACCCATGCTTTGTGCCTGCGACAACAAGCGGCGTGCCTGTACATAGTCTTTGTCCAGTCCGGCAAGTACACCGCGCGCATATACCGCCTCAGGCGTGCCGCCTGCCTTTGCCACATACTTACGCGCCGAAACAAGATCACCGCGAGACATCGCCACATTGGAAGCGTTCAGATTTGCCGTAGCATCATCAGGATAGAGACGAACCATGGTTTCGAACACCTCATTATACTCGTCACTGCCTGCCGGATAGCTCTCCGCCACACGATAAAATTCATTCAAACTCAACTTACCCGGGGCAGTACGCCAAATGCGACGCGCCTCTTCTATATCAGTATAAGCACGGACTACATATTCCACCGTATAGTCCGAGTGACGAAGACCGGGATAGACCTCACGAAGCAGAAACTGATAGTCCCGGGGATAACGCGCCTTGATTTTCTGTTCACGTGCATCCGGATCACCACCGCTGTGCACCAACTCCAAAATGCCATAACGATCCGGAAGTGTACAAGTTTTCAAATAACGCTCCAGTCCTGCCCAGTCCTCAGGCTCGTAGTCTGTAGCCATGACACCAGACGGGAAATTATACAAACGCTGTACATAATCCTTCAATGTTTCCGTACGTCCTTGGGCAAGGCGGGTGTTATTGGCATAACTACCCTCAGGAGAAGCATAGCCCTTAATGCGGATAGAAGTGATGCGGGTATCAGCATCATTGCGCACGGTGTCTATCGTGGCACGGATCTTAGCAAGTTCTATCGGATTACGACGGTAATCCTCGTAAATTTCCGTGCGGTTCACTGGAAAATCAATATAAGCGGAACCTTTCAGTTCACGGGTTTTCAGCTCCTCTGCTTTCGGAACACAATAAACAAAGATCGGAGAGAAAATCTTCGGGTGAAAATCCAGCGTAGTCAACGGCGAACGGTCGGACAAAAGTACCTCGCACAAACAACCACACACCTCATCGCCAAGCTCAAGAGTAGCGTCGGCCATCCATTCAGCATATGGCACCATGGCGCTATAATGAATTACCCGGTCATGACCGGCACGAAACAGTGAAATACCCACACCTGGAGCAGCATCATTGCGTAAATGGAAATAATAACGGTTACGACCTGCCAGCACTACAGGAGAAAGAAACAATTCATTATTCTCCGCACGGAGCACAGGAGCAAAAGATACTTCACGGGAAGACGGCATATCAATACCTGCCACATCAATATTCATTGACACAAGCAGATTCTCACCGCTACGAGCAATATTCAGACCGTCTACTTTTACACGTCCCAACGTCAGAATAGTCTGGCTGTTTATTCCTATTATGCAAAATAACAAAAGAAGTATACATAGTAATTTCTTCATAAGCAGTATCTTTTAAAATACGTAGATCAGGTTTAGTGCGACCTTTGTAGGGCCTACATAGTGATGGGATTTGCCATCAATCAGTTTGGTGCCGCAATCGGCACAGGGATAGGCATCGAAACGGGTATAGGCATAACCCACACCGATTTCGGCCTCCACGTTCCAGTAGCGGGAAAGAATCCACGAATAACCGTAAGCAATACCGGCACCTACAAACCATCCTTGATAACGACGATCAGAAAGTTTGGACAAATCACTACCCAAAAACGAAATGTCATTCTTCAGGTTACCCACATTGTATTGTCCACCGTGAGCATGAACGCCCACAAAATGACCGGTAAAACGATCACAGAACCAATAACGTGCCTCAGGTTGCAACATCCAATGTTTCCACGTACGACCATGCGAACGGACCCACCCATTATAGTTGCCTGATACATCAAGCGTCCATTTGGGGGCAAGACCAACCTCAGCACCCAAATTGATAGTGCCTGAGGCGTCATAAAGGATATTGCTCTTCAACGCGATATCCTGCGCCTTCACAAATGCACTTCCACCAAGCAGGAAAGAAAGCAAGATTGCATAATTTTTTAACTTCATTATATCTATAATTTATATCAATTCATGCTACGTTACGATATATCTCTTGGCAAGAGATATACTCTTCATGATTAATACACTGAAATACAGATAGTTATAAAATAAATATCCTTCACCAAATACATATATAAACTTTGATTATCATAACTTTTTATTTCTTTAATATAGAATTATCGTTATTTTTTATTGCTTATTACCAGTAATTTACGTATTTTTGCAATATACTTTATAGATCTCTTGCCAAGAGATATGTAGATATTGTAACTATTTTTACTTGTCATATTCCCGATATTCAGTACCCTATTCATTCTTATTTTTACTTTAATATAGACAGATACCGCATTCTTTAAATATAGAAGAGAAAAGCAAATATGAATCAAACAACAGAAACAGGAGAAATTTCAAAAATAAATCTGTAGTATAAAAGGAGAATGGCTCTAACTTTTTTATAAAAACAATATCTTAAACACTTAGACTTTTATTTTTGTATCTTTGTTCTTACTCAGACAAGTCACCCAAAGCAATGAGAGCAAATTGTTGGCATCCAATTGGGCCCTGATTATAGGGCTATTTTTAAAACTGTGACGACCGGATACGAAAAAAACCCGTCAAACTATATGTTTAACGGGCTTTTGTTTCATTTCGGATTGAAAACTGTTGGACTACCAAGATTCGAACTTGGACAAACAGAACCAAAACCTGTTGTGCTACCATTACACCATAGTCCAATCATTATGTGCTTTCCTTAGAAAGCGGTGCAAAGATACGTTTTTCCTGCAATATATTCCAAATATTTTCGCACTTTTTTTTGCAATAAAGTGCAAATGCTTAACTTTGCGTACAAACTAAAAGAAATAAATACATGAAAAAACTTCTAACTTGCCTTGCTTTAAGCCTTGTTGCAGCAAGCAGTTATGCAGCTACACCTTTATGGCTGCGTGACGTGCAAATTTCCCCCGACGGCACGGAAATTGCATTCTGTTATAAAGGAGATATCTATAAAGTACCCTCCAACGGAGGAACTGCCACCCAACTCACTACACAAGCCTCATACGAGTGCAGCCCCATCTGGTCACCGGATAGTAAACAGATTGCCTTCGCCAGTGACCGCAATGGCAATTTCGACCTGTTCGTCATGTCGGCCGATGGCGGAGCAGCCCGGCGCCTTACCACCCATTCGGCTTCCGAAATACCGTCAACCTTCACCACCGACGGCAACTATATCCTGTTCTCGGCCTCTATCCAAGACCCTGCCAACAGTGCCTTGTTCCCTACCTCGGCCATGACAGAACTATACAAAGTCCCGGTAACCGGCGGACGTACCGAACAGGTGCTGGGTACTCCCGCAGAAATGGTCTGCTTTGACAAATCAGGAAAAACATTTCTCTACCAAGACCGCAAAGGTTTTGAAGACGAATGGCGCAAACACCACACCTCGTCCATCACCCGTGACGTATGGTTATATGATTCGGAAAACGGCAAGCATACCAACCTGACCGCCCATGCAGGCGAAGACCGTAACCCTGTATTTGCGCCCGACGGGCAAACCGTTTATTTCCTGAGCGAACGAGACGGAGGTACATTCAACGTATATTCCTTTCCGATAAGTAGTCCTCAATCATTGAAAACGGTCACCCATTTCAAGACCCATCCGGTCCGCTTCCTGTCAATGGGCAGCAACGGCACTCTCTGTTATACGTATGATGGAGAAATATACACTCAAAAACAAGGAGATAAACCGCAGAAAGTCAAGATCGATATCACCCGTGATGACCAAAATACAATAGCGGATCTGAATTTCAGTAACGGAGCAACCTCAGCTACCGTATCACCGGACGGCAAACAAGTTGCTTTCATTGTACGAGGTGAAGTATTCGTCACTTCCGCCGATTATAATACCACCAAGCAAATCACACATACCCCTGCCCGTGAAGCAGGACTTACTTTCTCACCGGACAACCGTACTTTAGCGTACGCCAGTGAACGCAACGGAAACTGGGAACTTTACATGGCCAAGATTGCACGTAAGGAGGAAGCCAACTTCCCCAATGCGACTGCCATTGAAGAAGAAGTACTCCTGCCTTCGGACAAGACAGAACGTACCTATCCGCAATTCTCGCCGGATGGGAAGGAACTAGCCTTTATAGAAGACCGTAACCGGTTGATGGTGCTTAATCTGGAAACCAAAAAAGTACGTCAGGTCACTGACGGTTCCACCTGGTTCAGTACCGGCGGTGGCTTTGACTATTCATGGTCGCCGGACGGCAAATGGTTCACATTGGAATTTATCGGAAACCGGCATGATCCATATTCCGATATAGGTATGGTGAATGCACAAGGAGGAAAAATTATCAATCTGACCAATAGCGGCTATACCAGTGGCTTCCCCCGCTGGGTACTGGATGGTAATGCCATTTTATTCATTACCGAGCGTTATGGTATGCGTGCCCATGCCTCATGGGGATCACTGAACGATGTGATGCTGGTATTTATGAACCAGGATGCATACGACAAATTCCGCCTGAGCAAAGAAGATTACGAATTGCAGAAAGAACTGGAAAAAGAACAAAAGAACACAACCGAAGCCAAGAAAAACGATAAAAAGAAAGGTGATAACAAAGAAAAATCCGAAGAGAAGAAAGAGGAAAAAGTAAAGGACATTGTGGTGGAACTGAACAACATAGAGGACCGCATCGTACGCCTTACTCCCAACTCTTCCGATTTGGGGAGCGCCATTATCACCAAAGACGGCGAGACCTTATATTACCTCTCTGCCTTTGAAGGCGGCTATGACCTGTGGAAAATGAATCTGCGCAAGAAAGATACCAAGTTGCTCCATAAAATGGATGCCGGATGGGCCAACATGGAAATGGACAAGGATGGAAAGAACTTATTCTTGCTAGGTAGCAACACGATGCAGAAAATGGGTACTAATTCTGAAAGCTTGAAACCCATCAGCTATCAAGCCCACGTGAAGATGGACCTCGCAGCCGAACGTGACTATATGTTCAACCACGTATACAAACAAGAACAAAAACGCTTCTACAACCTGAACATGCACGGAATAGACTGGGATACTATGACCAAAGCCTATCGCAAGTTCCTGCCGCATATCAATAATAATTATGACTTTGCGGAGTTGTTGAGCGAATATCTGGGCGAACTGAACGTTTCACACACAGGAGGACGTTACCGTCCGCGCCTGAAAGGAGATGCCACCGCTACCTTAGGATTATTGTATGACTGGAATCATAATGGCAAAGGTCTGTTGATTTCTGAGGTAGTGGAAAAAGGCCCCTTCGACCACGCCCGTTCCAAAGTGAAAGCCGGAGATATCATTGAAAAGATCGACGGTCAGGAAATCACTCCCGAAAGCGATTACTCTATTCTGTTGAACGGTAAAGCCAGAAAGAAAACACTGGTTACGCTCTATAACCCGCAGACCAA
>ERZ791577.1030-NODE-1030-length-15805-cov-2.999302_pt1 | contig 15805 bp, 17 predicted proteins | sample MGYA00509969_ERZ791577 | MGnify/ENA primary metagenome ERZ791577 (study PRJEB30046, sample SAMN00791917) | human gut metagenome | study: EMG produced TPA metagenomics assembly of the A metagenome-wide association study of gut microbiota in type 2... | reverse complement strand
AGATTACTTCACGTGGCGGTGCGTTCAAGAGAGCCGTCCGATGCGAATGCCGATCTTTTTCTTGTCTATTTACCGACACTTATGTGCGGAATCTATTGTGCAGAAACAAACTGCTTTGAAAAAATGGCGAGTATTCCCTTATTCAAGGGTAAGCGGAAAGACAGTGCCATAAAGTTCGTTTTATGCATAACCATCTTCTCTCTTTCGCTATGGCTTAGAAGGAAATATGCGTATGACGAAATCACGAACATTCCAGTCGCAATGGCGATTTCATTTTTTTGCTATATATTTATCATAAAAATCAAATTGTTGTATAATTTATTAACCTTCTTAGGGATCCATTCCATGAACATGTTCCTTACCCATACTCTTGTATATGGTTACTATTTCCCCAACTTCTTTTACTCGTTTAAATATCCTCTCATTATCTTTATACTGCTCGTCGGGGCATCCCTGTTTGTGTCAATCGCCATCGAGCGTATAAAAAAAATTATTGATTTCAGCAGAATTCAAAACAATATACTAAGAAAATATTGCCCATTGATGTACCCGTCAACACCACTGCATCAAGAAAAACCATTGGTGAGCCGCTCAATGGCCGGTCATGTACCTGCAGACGATAACCGCCACGCATAAAACAAATGCCTTCCCAATATCAATGGCTGACGCCACAGATGATGTTTTGACAACATTTGGGATAGGTTTCCCACAACCTTTCCCGAATCTTTGGACGGATAAGACTGCTTGTCCGTCCAAAGATTCGGGAACCACGCGCTCCGAAAGCTTCACCTTGGCAACCCCTTTTCCGCCACAGCGGGCTGTGCAGGGAGAACAACGCATTGCACGCATCGGCTTATTCGCGATACTTGCCATACTAAGCTCTTCCATAGACAAACAATCTCGGGGCTCCAGCCTCCGCCCGGCAAAGACCATGCAGCAATAGTCTTTCTCGGCCAACCGCCGGAAGCATATTGAGAAACAGGTCAGCGGCGAACGGCTTCTCCCGGCGTTACGATATCGACGGCGATGCCCTGTACATCTTCCATCGTCGCACAGGCATCAAGCCGATCTTCCAGTGCCTGCCGCTGGCCGATAATGGAACCGGAAGCCCCGGCAAAGGCGTCGGCCTTGGCAAGCACCCGCCCCACAAGGTCGGGCAACGGAATGCCCCGTGCCTGCGCCAAAGCCGAAAGAAGTGGCGTTGATGCTGTGGCGTCGGCGGTATAGGCGCGGGCCTCGGATTCCTGCTTGTCGAACGTGCTGATCTCCCGGTCCGGATAGGTCGCCGTAAGTGTGGCTATGGCCCTGTCCGCAGCCGCGTTGATTTCGGAGAGCTTGGCGGCTTTCATTTCCTCAAGCGTCGGTACGGGCGGGACGTATGCCTGCTCTTCCGTCACCATGTCCGGATGCGCTTTTGCATAAGCATCGACATCAGCCCACATTGCTGAGAACTGACGGCGTACTTCATCGGGGACATTATCATCATCAGGATGCGGCACGCAGAGCTTACCGATAACGTATGCGCGAGTCTCAGTTCGATAGATGATTTTTCCGTAATCTTTCATCTTATGCGCTCCTGAATGCTAATCCGTCCATAAAACTACCCTCAGGCCACCCCATCTGCACCGGAGAAAAAGTTGTACCACCTGGACTTTCGCCGACAACTTGATCATAAAATCTCGAAGAATCAAAGACAGTAAAACTATATTTCCACGTACCGTACCCCGGTAACGTGTACGTTGTCCGCGCGATGATCATGTCCATGCCTTTGAGCCCATACGCATTCTGAGCCTCGCTTGCATACGCTACGGAGAGGGCCGATTCAGCTTTGCCGCCAAGCGCATTCGCACTTCCTGCCGTATCTGCGTATCCGGCAGTATCGGCTTTCCCATGCATCTCTCTACCGTCGAGATACAACTGCCCATTGTCGGGGGAGAATCTCAGTGAATACCCCTCGTTGCCACGCGCACCAGAGATTTTGATCAGCCTCACGCCGTTATCAAAGATTCTCTCTATCTGCACATCACTGAGCCGCATCGGGCAATCAGTCGAAATCTCTCTCGTACCGTCCTCATGCGTTACGGCCGCGATTGAGGCGATCGCACCGGAAGCATTCTTTGCAAACATCTGCGTCCGCTTCGCGTTGTCGGAAGCGTATTGTATGATATCGAATCCGCCCATGACCACGCTGTTTTTGTCGCCAAGAAACAGGCCGCGTTCGGTGTTGGCAGGGGGTGCCGATCCGATCACATTTGCGGGATCATTGATCTGGATGCTGCCCGTCATGACGCCGCCAGCCAAAGGGAGTTTCGACTGTGCGGCTTCATAGGCAGTCTTGACAGCAGTTGCCGATGCAGCTGTCGTCGAATCTGTCGAGCTCACGCTGTCGGTCAGCTTCGCCGCGAGAGTCACGTCAGCGGAGAGCGGGCCTCCCCCGGACAACCCCACCCCGGCCCTGATTTTGACGGTGTTTGATGCCGCGCCGATGTCTTCGGGCGTGAGCGCGTCCGCACCTCCCGCCGCGTGCGTGGCCTTATGTGCAACGGGCGTCCGGGCATTATTCAGCCTAGAGTCGTTCCCTTGGCATACCGTACCCGCACCAGTGCCGTACTTGACCGTCAGCGTCCGGTTCGCCGTAAGCGAACCGCCTCCGGAGAGCCCGGTTCCGGCGATAACCTGAACGGTCGTCGGGACAGCGCCGATATCCGCAGGAGTGAGCGCGTCCGTGCCCCCGGTCTTGTGTGTGGCTTTGTGTGCCGTGGGCGTCCGGGCATTGCTCAGACGGGCGTCGTTCCCTTGGCACGCTGTGCCCGCAGCCGTGCCATAGCTGACCGTCAGGGTCCGATCCGCTTCGAGAGTGCCGCCCCCAGTGAGGCCCGTGCCCGGCTTGATCTGAATCGTCTTGGCCGCAGCCCCGATGTCTGCTGGCGTGATGGCGTCCGAACCTCCAGTCTGGTGCGTAGCCTTGTGCAGCTTTGGCGTCCGAGCGTCGGCAAGGCGCACGTCATTGCCCTGACACGCCGTGCCCGCCGTGTTGCCGTACTTGATGGTCAGCGTCCGGTCGGCTTCGAGCGTGCCGCCGCCCGTGAGCCCCGTCCCGGCCTTGATCTGCACGCTCTTGCGGGCCAGCGTCTCGTGCGCTCCGCCGTCCTTGTTGTGCGCGTCGAGCTTGCGGTCGACGTACTCCCGCGTCGCCAGCACCTGCGCCGGGTCGATCTCGATGGAAACCGTGGCCGCATCGAGGACGCGGATGATGAGCCGCACAAGCAGGTCCGTTGCCGCGCCGGAACTGATGTCCGGCTTCTCGGTCAGCGGCGTGTTGCCCACGGCGAACAGCGTCCCGTCATCCATCCACAGTCCCACTTCGCGGATGTACCAGCCGCCCTCGGCTTGCGGGATGAACAGCTCGGCGGTGAACAGATCCGGGGTGGCCGGATCAAGCACGATGTCATTGATCTGGGCGCGGAACCGTTCGTTCACGAGCTTCGTCATTGTGGAAAGCGGCGTCACGGGGTTGCCCCCGCCGTCGCCTACGGACATATGCGAGAGCTTGACGGTCTTGCCCTGCGTCAGCGCCTCTCTGACGGCGTTGCGTCCGGCGTTCGTCGTTACAGTGCGGAATTGTTGGCTCATATCTCCTCCGGTGCGATGGTCAAAATGTGCTGCCAGTGGGCGACGGCACCCGTGTTCAGCGAAAGTTCCTGTTCCAAGTCCGTGATTTCCTCGGGCCAGATGGTCATGGTGTTCCCCATGCCGAGCACGGCCCCGAAGCGCGTTTCGCAGTTGCTGCCGAGCGCCACGGTGATGCCGAGGTGGTCGAGGTGCGAACGGGTGTTTTTCGTTTCGAGGATGATCTGGCGGGCGCGGTTGATGTCGTCAGCGACGATGCCCTGCTCGAACAGCGTCACCAACACTTTGAAATGGTACGGCTGGCCGCCTTCGTAGTCGTACCATTCCGTCACTGTCGTCTCGACGTTGCCGAGGGCGGCGGTCACGGCGGTTTCCACGGCCCACGGCGTCCCCTTTTTGCGGTGCACGGCGATGGACGTCTTCACCATCTCCAGCCGCTCCGCGTAGGTCCGGGCGATGTCGTAGTTGTCGACGTGGAGCTGCCACGCCAGCAGATCCAGCAGCGGCTCCTCAAGCGCCCGCAAGCCCCCGGCCTGTTCCGCAAGGCGGCGCAGGGGCGGCAGCAGGTCCGGCTCCTTGCCGTAGAGCCGCGCGTACAGCAGCAGCGACGGGATGGCCTTCACGGACGGCACAAGCAGCCCGTCCAGCGCGTCGGCCGCCGCCCGGATCGCCGGATCGCCAGCGATGGAATCCGGGAGCAGCTCAAGGAACGGCGTGGAACCGATGCGCCGGCTACTCATCTTCAACCCCGCCGAACGTCATGGACACGGACGTCTCGCGCGCTATCTGCGTCTCGGTGAGCCGCTGGAAAACGGGTGTCGCCAGTTCCACGCGCTTGGCCCCGGCGTTGCGCATCCGGGCGATCAGCTCGTCCGGGTTGATGTCCCGCCCCGGCTTCGACCGCTGCCAAAGGCGGTATCCTTCCACAGCGGCGTCCACGGCCTTCGTGATCGAGGCCAGCAGCGTGGAGTCGGACGACGACAGGAACCACTTCCCGGCAAGCGCGTACTCCACCGTCTCCGGCGACCCGACGAGCACCTTGTCGGTGAGCGGGCGCACGTCCTTGGGCGTCAGCGCGTTCTCCACCTCTTCGATCATGGCCTCGTCCGGCAGTTCCCCGTCCGTCAGCACGAACCGGATGTCCACGATGCCCGGCGTCGGGGAGGTGACGCTCACCGCGCTGATGTCGGCGCTCACCGCCTTGACCCGCGCTTCATACGCGCCGTTCGGCCCGGCAACGGAAAAGCTCTCCGGAGCCATGCGGATGCGGTCGCGGAACCGCTCGTCCCCCTCCTCGTCACAGCCGGAAAGCGTGGTGGCCACGTTGCTCACCAGCGTGATGTACGGCAGCGGATCGACGAGGCGGCATATCTGACCCGGCAACAGGCCGTTGCCCGAGGCCCCCGCTTCCGTGGCCTTCGCGGACGTTTCGACAAAAAGCTCCCCCGCGGGAAGCACGGCGTCGGACAGCGTGGCGAACATGACCCCGCCGGACTGCGTGGTCACGCGCGTCCCCGCAGGGATGGGCACGGCGAAGTCCAGCGCCTCGTCGACGCCGAAACGCACGGTCGTCCGGGCGGGCTGCGGCTGGATGCGGATCACGCCCATCGGCGCGCCGAGATGGTCGAGATGCCCGCCCCGCGCGTAGGCAAGGAGGTTCTGCTTCCCGGCAAGGTCGATCAGGCCGTTCTGGACGGAAATGACGTAAGCCAGCGATTCCAGAAACAGGCGCACGGGGTCGCCCGGCTGGAGCGTCGCCTTGGCGATGGCCTCATACGCCGTGATGATCGCCGTTTCCGTCTCCCCGGCGCTCTGCGGCGCGAAAGAGACGGACGGCAGGCCCGAAAGATCAGCGAAAGTCATTCAGGTACTCCTTGCGGATTTCGACAGTGACCACGGGCGTCAGCTTCCCGTCAGCCGCGCCGGACGTATCCGTCCTGAAGGTCACGCTCTTGACCTTGATGCGCGGGACGCAGCGCTCCAGCCCCCGCCCAATCTCCGCGACGAGCAGCGGCCTCGACTCGGGCAGCGGCAGGTCGATCAGCTCCCACGACAGGCCGAAATCCCGGTCGAGCGGCACGCTCCCCTTACGTGTGGCCAGCGCCGTGCGGATTTCCTGCGCCAGACCGCGCAGGCCCGTCGCGCCGATCTCCACGGACGCGGGCACGCTCATGTCCACGGTCAGTTCCATCAATTATACTCCGTGAGGTTCAGTGCTATTTCGGCGCTCATGGTCACGCCGTTGTGGAAAATCCGGTGCTGCACCTCAACGCTTTTGAGCACGTACAGGCCGTAGTAGGTCAGGCCGAGCACGAGCGGCACCTCCTCGCCGAGCACCGCCAGCTCGCGCAGGGCGTCGATCCGCATGTCCACGGTGAGCGCCAGCGGCGTCAGCGGGAAAAGCTGGACGGTCAGGCTGAGGGTGTCCAGATTGCGGCCCGTGTGCTGCACCTTCGGAAGCCCGGACACGCACTTGTGCTCGGCAAACTGGATCTCCCGCTGCTGCTTGAGGTCGCGGAATGTGACCACCTCAGCGTCGGTCACGGTGAAAAAGAAGGTGCCGAGGACGCCCTGGTACATCATTTGGGCGCTCCGGTGGTCCCGCCGTGCGGACAGTCGTGGACATGGGCGAGGAAGGAAATGCCGTTCACGGTCACGTCTCCCCCGGTGACGGTTATGTTGCCACGATGCCGGATGTTCCCCTGCGTCGCGGCCTCCGTCCCCCCGCCTCCGGACCCGCCCATCGAGAGCGCGGGCGTGTTCAGGCCGATCTTCGCCGCCGAGGTCAGCTCCAGCGCGCCGCCAGCTGTTACCTTGCCGTTTCCTTGAAGCGTCACTTCAACATTTCCGGTCACGCTGGCCTCCACGTCGCCTCTGACCGAGGCCCTGAGTTTGTGCGCGGCGCGGTCGTACTCAAGCGTGGTGCCGTCGCTGAACGTGCGGTGGAACTTGTCGCCGCTCGCTACGGGCGGTTTCTGCGCCCCATACATGGAGCCGAGCACGAAACCCTCTTCGAGCCCGTTGCCGAGGAACAGGCACAGCACCTGATCCCCCACGTCCGGCAGGTCGAAAGCCATGTCCGCGCTGGCTCGGGGGACGAGCACGGGGAGCCACCCGGAGACGAGCTTCGCGGTCACGGTGTCGCGGAACTCCACCCGGACTCGGTGCTTTTCCGGCTGGCGGGACACGACAAAGCCCACGCGGGCAAGTTCGTTCATCTTCATATCCATCAGTAATCCAGCGCCTTTTCCAGCTCGAGGCTGGTCGTATAGCCGCCATCCGCCGAGAACGTGTGCGTCGCCTGGGCGATGACGTATTTCGAGTCGAAGCGGCCCCATCCCTGAATGTCCAGCACGGTGCCCGCCCGGAACCGGGTGTCGCCCATGCCGGACAGCGAGGCGGTCTGTTCCTTGCGGTTCTTGTCGCGCAGCTCCGCCTTCGCCATGCGCTCGGCCTGCGCCTGATTCTCGATCCGCTTGTTGATGTAGAGCACGCGCCCGGTCGTGGGCGGGATGTTCGGCTCGTACTGCGTCTCTATCGTCTCGGAATCCGCCGCTTTCGTGTAGCCGACCACGCATTGCGTGTAGATGCCCTCGGTCGTCCGCTTCGCCCGGAAGGACTGGAAGTCCAGCCCCTCGCCGGGGTCGGCCTCCGACGCCCGCCTGATGGCGATGGGCTCAAGCTGATCCGCCGTCTGGCCCGCGTACACGACCACCCTGTCGCTTTTCACCGCAAGCCGGAGGCCCTGCTCCTTGGTGATGCGCTGCATGAACTCAAGGTCGCTCTCCTGCCGCTGCTCCACCCGCTCGTAGACCAGCTCAGGCCCGCGGTAGAGCGTGTCCAGCCCGGCGGCGCCGGCAATGTCCGCGATGACCGTGGTGATGGGCGTCTTCTCCCACGAGCGGGTCTTCTTCTGGAGCATGAGCGAGGATTTCACGGCGGCGGGCACGGCCTTGACGGTCACGGTATCGCCGCCTTCCGCGCTCGATTCCAGCTCCATCTCGTCCACCTCGAACTTCCCGCAGGGCAATTCCTCGACCGCGCCGATCTCCCGCCAGTTCTCCGTGAGGATGCTGGTCTCGATCACGTCCCCGGTCTGCGGGAGCCAGTCGCCTTGCCAGATGCCCTCGCGGTCCTCCAGAACGATCTGGAGGTCGTCCAGCTCCTCGTCGGCCTTGTCGGTGTAGGTCAGGCTGACGAGGTACGGCATGAGGTCGAGGGTCACGTCATGCCCCTTGATGCTGACGGTCACGGCTGCGCGGCGCATCACATGCGCTCCCACGGGGGCAGGGAGGACACCTTGGCGACAGACGGCGCTTCCGGCGCAGCCACGCGCACGTCGCCGCCGAAAATCAGGACGTCCAGCTCATCCACGTTCTCAGGGAACAGCGTGCCGAGCCGCAGCTCGTCGCCGTAGGCGTCCTTCGCAAGCTGATCCCATGCCTGCCCCTGCCGCGTCGTCTTCTCACTGGGCATGTGCCGTCCTCGCCTTGTCCGAGCGCATCCTTTCGAGCGCGCGCCGGACGAGCTTTTCAAACTCCGGCTCCAGACGCCGGAGTTCTTTTTTAAGCGCGGGCAGATTCCCCGCGTCCGCGATGTTGAAATGCTGCACGATCTGGATGTCCCCCGAAGCCTCCGGCTGGCGCTGCGCGGAAGCCTTTTTGTTGCGCTCCAGCAACATCGGCGTTTGGGGAAGCACGGGCGGAAGGGCATCGCGGCCGAACTTCGCGCCGACCGTCCGGGACCACTGGTCCGGGGCCGCGCCCAAGGCATTCTTCAAGACCGCGAACGGCGATCCGCTCCTGTCCTGCCGCTGGACGGGGTGGAAGATGGCGCGCGGGGCGGGCTGAGGGGATGATGAAGACGCCGGGATGTTGACGACAGCCGGGGGGATGTCCGGCTCGCTCACCTTCGAGAGCGAGGCGTCGAAGAGTTTGGGCAGGCGGTCGAAGGTCTTGTTCAGGCCGCCGACGAGGTTCTGCCCGGCTTTCGAGAAGGCCACGGTTTCGGAGTCTCCGGACGACGAGGGCAAAAGCACGGACGTGCCCACGGGCTTCGATGCGTCCTTGTCCTTTTTCGAGGCAGCCGGGATGAACACCGTGCTGAACTTGTTCCCGCTGTCCAACGATACGACCGTGACGGGTCCGACTCCCTTCCCTTTCTTGCCCTTCTTTTTCTTGCCGTCCTCGTCGCCCCAACCGCTGAAATCCGGCGCGGGCAAGGAATCGTCGACGAAGTCGCCGCCGGGGGCGTCGCCCGTGGGCATCCCGGGAAGCTGCTTCGCCGTTTCCATCGGCTTCGGACCGGCTGGCTTGTCCGGGGCCTTGTCCTGTGGCTTAGGGCCTACGAAGTCGGGAGGAGACTCCAGCGATTCCTTCCCCTTTTCGTTGCCCGTCCTGACCCATGCCGCCCCTTCTTCCGCCGTGCTGCCTTGCCAACCGCCAAAATTCATGTTCAGAGCGTCCGCCGTATTGCGCTTGAACGTCTCCGATTCGGTCCATTTTTTCGCAATGGTATCGACAGCGTTGAAAACCCAATCAACGATTCCCTTGATGAAATCCGCCGCCCACTTAAACTTTCCGCAAATCCAATCCCACGCCTTGCCGAAATACGGGCCGACGACATCCCAATTTTCGATCAGCCAGTAGGCCGCAAGCCCGATACCCGCGATGGCGATCCCGACCGGGCCGAACGCGAACTTCAACGCGCCGAGGCCCTTTCCCAACAGCTTTGTTGATTTCTCCCAAGCCCTCGTTGCACGAGACCCCCACACCATACCGATGGCGGTGCCCTTTTGAATACCGATGAGGCTCAACATGCCCGAGCCAAGGCTCTTGACCGTGCTGACGGAACCTTTCCCCACATCCGCCCACGACAGATGCGCCGCCCGGTTCAGGAGCGCCGCTATGGTGCCGCCCCTTGTCGCCGCTGTGTTGGCGATGGTCGCCCCGCGAAGCGCCAGCATCCCGCCCTTCACGGCGTTGATCGTCGTCGCAAGGCCATTGTAGGCGTAGCCGAAAACGATGCCGCCAACGGTCAGGGCCGCCAGCGCGCCCACGCCGCCGAGCAGTGCCGTGGTGACGTTCGGATATTCCTTGGCGAACCCCGTAATCACGCCGACGCCCTTGCTCATGGTCTTGAGGAAGGCGTTGTAGGCTGGCAAGGCCGCGTTGCCGACCGTGATGCCGAGGTTGCGCGTCTGCTGCGCGAGTTTGGCCTCCTCGGTGGCCGTGGTCTCCATCCGGTTCAGGTATTCCTCAAGAACGGAATCATCGACGTTGCCGTTGGCGATTTTAAAGGCTTGCTTGAGCAGGTCGAGGTTATCGAGCAACGGGGCGATGGCGGCGATTGACTCATCACCAAACAACTTCATGGAAACGGCGTTCTGCATCTCTTTGGGGACACGCTTCAACTGCGTAAGCAGCGTCATGATCGCGCCCTTGGCATCCGTTTGCATTTGTTTTTGCAGAGCATTGGGATCAAGGCCAAGGTGCTTGAATATCTCCTTTTGATCCTTGGTCATCGCGTTGCCGAGCGATAAGACCTTGGTAAAATTTTTCATGGCTGTGCCGGCCACTTCAACTTCCGCCCCGGACGCCTTGAACGCCATGCCGAGCGCGGCGATGTCCTGCGACGCCATGCCGGACCCCTTCAAGAGCGGCCCCATCCGGGTGAAGATACGGTCGATCTCGCCCGCTTCGCCGTTCATCTCGTTCGAGAGGGCGTTGATCACGTCAGCCGTGTGCCGGGCTTCCTGCGAGGTCATGCCCATGCTCGACCGCCATGTCGCCAGCGAGTCGCCCGCCTGTTCCGCTGTGACGCCCCACGCGATGCTCATCTGGATGGCCTGCTCGGTGTTCGACCGCATCTCCTCGCGGGTCTTGCCGAGCCCGGCCTGTGCCCCGGAGGTCATGATCGCCACCACGTCCTCGAACGACTTGCCCGTCTCCGAGGACATTTTCAGGGCGTCCTGATAGACCTGCCCGAGCAGCTCGTCGTCCGCGCCGTTCATGACCTTCTTGAGATCCGCGAACGTATCTTCGGCGCTGACGGCCAGCTTCACCGGAATGGCAGCCGTCGCCGCCTGTGCCGCGCCGCCGATGAGACGCCCGTTCAGATCCGACCGCTGATCACGCAGCGCGGCACGGCGGGACATATTGGCATCCACGGCCTGCTGGTGGCGCTTTGCAGCCTCCATGCTGGCCGAAAGCGTGCGATACCGCGAGGCCAGCTCACCGATCCTGTTGCCCGCGCTCGTTGCCAGAGCCACGGTTTCGCGGTAGGCCGCGCCGGACTGCATGAGCTTCGCGGAGAGCTGGCCAACCTCCTCTTCGGCACGGGCCAGCTTCAAGGCCAGCGCCCCGGACGCGCCGCCGGAGTCCTTGGCCTTGGCCTGAAATGCGGCAAGGCGGGTTTCAGCTTCACGGAGGTTTCCCCCGAGCGCCTTGATCGCTTCCCGCTGTTTCGCCAGCATCGGAGCGAGGCGGTCCCCCATGTCGGCGGCGGGCATCCCGGAAAATTCACGGCTCAGTGCCCCGCGCTGCGCGTCCGCGGCACGGGCCACGAACAACCGGGAACTTTCCCTGTCCTTGCGCTTCCGGAGTTCCTCCATGTCGGTGCCGAGCGCCTGATGCTGAGAGCCGAACGCCTGATAGCTCCCGGCGGAACCAACCGCTGCGGCCACAGTTTCACGGTAATTCAATCCGGAGGACTTGGCGCGTTCAGTTAAACGGCTGACCCGTTCCCGGGATTTTTCAATCTGCTGTTCCAGACCTTTCGTCTTCCGGCCCGTCCGCTCCGCCGTCGCCTCATACTCGGCAAGCTGCCTGCGGGCTTCCTTGAGTTCCGCGACCTGCGCCTTGATCTTGTCCTTCTGTGCGGACATGGCGGCGCCCACCTTGCCTATGGGTGAGCGCTCCATGTCCCGCAGCGCTTGCGTGACAGCACCGATGCGGTCGGAAGCGGCCTTGAACGAAGAGCCGAAACTCCCGTCGAGGTTCGCTCCCAAGCTGAAAGAAACGCCAAATTCACGCGCCATTGCTGTCCATATCCTTTGCGGCGTCGGCATAACCGACGAACGCTTCCGGTGTCAGATTGCGGATTTCCGTCCTGCCCCAGCCACTGAATTTCGCCAGCGACAGCATCGCTAGGCGGAGGCCGTGGAGCCTTCCCCTTGCGTCGTAGCCGTCGCGGTTTCGGCCTCCTCCTTCTTTTTCGGCTTCGTAGGGCGGAGGGAATTGTGCGCCGCGCGGATCGCCCCGATGTCGTCCTCGTCGAGCGTTCGGAGCACGTCGTAGGGAACCCCCGTCACGATGGACAACGTGCACAGCTCGACGGTGACAGGGTTGTTCCCCCGGTTGAAGGAGATGGCCATGTCCATCGCGTCCTCGTCGTCGCCAAGCGTGGCCCGGCGCAGGGTGAGGATGTCGGTCTTTTTGCCCTGCACGGTGATGGGGGCGCTCAGAGTGGCTTGCGCGGTCTTTTCCATGATGTTTTCTCCTATGCGTTGAGGCCCATCTGGACGCGGACGGCGGCCAGCAGGTCGTTGCCCTTCACCCGGTGGATGAAGTTGATCTTGTCGATGAGGAGCTGTTCCTCGCCGTCCAGCAGGATTTCGAGGCGAGTCACTTCCAACTCAAGATCGTTGCCGTGCTTCTTGCCCTGCTCCATCGTGCCGAGGCTCATATTTTTCGGACGGCCAACGATATTGAGCCGATACGGGATGGATTCGCGTATGCTGGTGCTCTCGTCCACGATCTGCAAGGCGCTGTAGCACTCGAACAGCGGCTGGAGCGTCCAGTCCAGAATGTCGAAAACATCCTTGGTCGCGCTTGTGAAGGTCATCTTGCAGGTCATGGACTGCGTGAGGCCGATGGTCGGGGATTCGATTTCCCCGGCAAGGCCGGAACCGCTCAGGGTTTCGGTCATGTACTGCACCTGCGGCATCTCGATCTGGGCCGTGCCCAAAAGGTCTTTCCCCTGCCAGTACACGCGGTAGGCGATTGTTTGCTCAGGACGACTCATGGCCTCTCCGTTAGCTGAACAGGACGCTCAGGTTGTCGGTGTCGAATTCAAAGATGCCGTCGATCTCGCGGTTGGCGGGCGGCGGGGTGATCCGCAGGTGGAAACGGGCGATGCCGTCGATGAGATCGGTCGTCGGATTGTCCGACTCGTCGAATGAGATGGAACCGCCGAGGATCATCTCGCGGGCAGCATAGCCGTCCAGCCGGATCTGCTCGCTTTTCAGGATGGTCTGGATCTGGCGGCGGGTCAGCGGGTTGTCCACCTTCTGGAAGTACGTCAGGATGAACGTGCTCTGGTACCAGTTGAAGAATCGGCGGATGGCGTCCTGGCAGTCCTTCGGGTCGGTGTTCGAGGGATACGCGCTCATGCGCCCGCCCCACGACTTCATGCCGCCGTCCCAATTCACGGCGGTGTAGATGCCCTCTCCGTTCAGGTAGTTGCACTTGTCGAGGCCGAGGAAGAGTTCCTTCCAGCCGCCCTCCTCCTTTTCGTCGGGATAGCCGATGCTGGTGATCTCCAGCCGCTTGTTGGACGGGCTGGCGTAGGGGACGCCCTCCCGGTCGGCGTCGGTCTGCGAGATGAGCCCGGTGAGGTGCGTGGCGAGGCCGAACACGCGGTCCCCGAGCTTCACCTTGGGCCAGCACACGATCAGCAGCTCGTCCGAAAGGTTGTTGTTCTGCTTGTAGGCGGGGACGTCCGTGTACTTCTTGACCCCGTGCTCGCCTTCGGTCGGGATGTCCGCGAGGGCCACGGCCTTGAACAGCCCGTTGATGCCGTCCGCCTTCGCCGCCATGACCACGGCCACGGCGGGGTCTTCGGAAAAGCGCGGGGCAAGGATGCTGCCCGGCACGAGCCGGAACTGCGGGAACACGGAATCGATCAGCTCCAGCCCTTCCGATTCCCCCGTGGATTCGTTGATGCCGCCGATGACGTCCGTGCTGTCCACCAGCGACACGTCCGCATAGTCGTACCCGGCTGTCACGTTCGCTTCGGCGGGAAGGCTCCCGCCCTCGATGCGGGACAGTTCTCCGGAGATCGGGTCCAGCGTGTAGTCGGTGCCTTCGACGTAGGTTGTGGAGCTTTCCGCGTTTTTCAGCACCAGCCTGGAAACGGAGCCGTGCTTGAGCGAAGCCGCGCCTTTGGCGTCGAAGCTCACGGCCTCGCTGCTGACGCTCGTTTTGTGGACGGCGGGATCGAAGACGTTGCACACCACCAGCGGCGCGCCCCGGTAGAGCGCGAAGTGGCTGTACGCAAGCTCCTGCAAGCTGTATTTGTTGAAGTTCTCCTCGTCCCACCCCATTTCGGAGACGAACTCGTCATACGAATAATACATGCGCATCCGGTTCACGTAGCGGGGCTTGCCCGTTTCGAGGCGGTCAACCGCCGCCGTGCCGACCGCGAAGACCACATTGCTGTCCACGGAACGGGCCGGGAGGATGCTCGTGGGCAGTTCGCTGGTGTAAACGCCGTGTCTGAATGCCATACCCTACTCCTTGGCCTTCCGAGCCTTGCGGCTGGCCTCGTTGATGGTTTTGAAAAGCCGCTGCATACCGCTGCCTTCCTTGCGGAGCTGGCAACGGGTTTCGGCAAGCTCCTCCACAGGCACGAACAGCTTTTTCAGATCCGGGTTGGCCTCAATGACGGCGGCAAGCTGCGGAAACGGTTCGCCACGCAGGACGGCGCTGGTCCGCAGGGGAAGGCCGAACGGCCTGTCCGGGCCGACATATACGGTCAACGCCTGCTTCCGGCGGGCAACCAGCTCCGGGGACGGGCTTTCGGCTCTCGCAGGCGATTTGCGGGCTGTTTTTGGGGATTCCTGCTCACTCATAGGTGTGTTCCTTCAAAGTGCCGCCCAACGGGGTGGACGGGATAACATATTGATATTCAGGGTAAACGGTAGCGTAATGATGTTCGATCCACTGCCTGTCAGGTTCCGGCATCGAAGACTTGAGCGGGTATTGCAGCTCAAACTTTTTGGCCACCACACGGTTACGGCGCAGGACAGCCCGCAGCCAGTCGAGGAGTTCCGCGAGGAGCAGCCCCGCCTGTTCCTGCCCTTCCGGGGCGAACATCCCGATCACGAGCGCCAGCGTTTCCCGGCCTTCTGCACCCTCCATGCCTTCATCAATGCCTCCGCTGGCCCATCGGATACAGATGAACGGGTAGGTTCCCCTTTGATCCTCCGGCAAACCATGAAGGAACACTTGAAGCTCCCCGTGCCCGCCATCGGACGCCGGAAACGGATAGTCTTGCATGGCCCCGATCAGCATTTCCCGTACCGACAGCAACAGTTCTTTGGATTTCATTCTATTTCCCCTTTGCCGCGAGCTTGGCTATACGAAAGTCGATCTCGTGCTGTAACACGGAGATGAACCGCCGCTTGACGTTTCTTCCAATGGGATCGACCACTTCATCGAACACCGCGAAATATTGGACCGTGTAATCATGCGTCCAAATGAGCGTCGGGACCGAGCGGCCTTGGTACTGGTGTCTGCGGCCAAGCTTTTCCTGCATGAAGCGGAGCTTCCCCGACTTGCCACGCAGCACGAACCCTTTCGAGCGGTCGGACGTCTTCGGCTTGTAACGGACGGGATAACGGGGGCCGAGCTGATACCCCGCACGCGGCCACTCATTACCTGTAGACCCTTTGGGCCGGGTTGGGGCGTTCGGGGCCAACCGGTAGGCATCGAGAGGGGTCTTCCGCCCGCTTACCCGGATGACGCCGAAAACCTTGTCCTTGTCGGCCACCTTGTAACGGCGGTCATGCTCGGCCCGTTTCTTGCCGTACATCTGGACAGGTTGAACGGCGTCCCGGATGACGGATCTCTTGAGGTACGCGAGAGCCGAGATTTCCTCCGTCATTTCCTTACGGGCGGTGGACAGGGAACGCTTCACGGCTTGCCACATCGCCCCCTGGCATTCCTTCGGGAACTCTTGCAGGGGCCTCAACAACCACGCCACATCCCTTCTGGACACCTCAATCTTGATCATGACCGCTCCCTGTACAGCCGGATGGTACGCAACGCCTCGCGGTCGGCGGTATCCACGTTCCAACGTTCGCCGTTGAAATTCACGGGCTTTCCGGGCCAAAGCTCATCGCTTAATGCGCTTCAAGAGCATATCCGTTCCGAATTTATTCTTCGCTGAGATA
>ERZ791577.1029-NODE-1029-length-15806-cov-3.833471_pt1 | contig 15806 bp, 14 predicted proteins | sample MGYA00509969_ERZ791577 | MGnify/ENA primary metagenome ERZ791577 (study PRJEB30046, sample SAMN00791917) | human gut metagenome | study: EMG produced TPA metagenomics assembly of the A metagenome-wide association study of gut microbiota in type 2... | reverse complement strand
CGTCCTCCAGCCCCTCCAGCAGTCGATGGGCTTCTCGTTTCCCAGATTAATTTGTTATATATAGTTATTTTACAATTGATATTGAATTTAATCATAGTGTATATCCAGTATTTATGAGTAATAGCATTTTTTATAATCAATAAATACTGGAATAAGTTAAGGAGGTTTAAATGCGTGAGAAATTAGAAACACTTTCAGTAAGCGTATTAAGGGATTTTGCAAAAGACAAGAAGATAAAGAACATATCTGCTATGAGAAAGAGTGAGCTTATTGATGCTATTATTGCAGCAGAGGAAAATGAGAGTACTGTGGGATATACTGATAATGAGGCAACTGTTAATACTGTTACTGAACGGACAGTTAATAATTCTGAAACTGCTAATACTAATAATGAAGTAATAAATAATACCAATAATAATGAAGCGGTGAATAATAATCACAGACAGCACCAGAACGAAAGATATGAGAAACGCCCATATCAGGAACGTACATATCAGGAGCATACAGTTAATGAAGGTAAGGCTTCTTATGATGAAGCAAAAGAGCCAGAGATGGCGGATGGAATACTTGAAGTATTACAGGAAGGCTACGGATTTATAAGATGTGAGAATTTTCTTCCTGGCGAGAATGATGTGTATGTAGCACCATCACAGATAAGAAGATTTAACTTAAAGACAGGTGATATAATAAGAGGACCTAAGAAAGCCAAGACACAGGCTGAGAAGTTCTCCGCAATAATGTATGTTGAGTCTGTAAATGGACTTAATCCGGTTGTTGCACAGAGAAGAAAGGCGTTTGAAACGCTCACACCAATCTTTCCTAATGAAAGAATTCATCTTGAGAGGAATTCCAATACAATAGCGATGAGAATGGTTGATCTTATATCACCTATAGGCAAGGGGCAGCGTGGTATGATAGTATCACAGCCTAAGTCAGGTAAGACAACACTTCTTAAGCAGATTGCCAATGCGGTTACTAAGAACAACCCGGAAATGCACCTTATGATTCTTCTTATTGATGAAAGACCAGAGGAAGTTACAGATATTAAAGAGTCAATAACAGGTGATAACGTAGAGGTAATATATTCAACATTTGATGAACTTCCGGAAAGACACAAGAGAGTATCTGAGATGGTTATAGAAAGAGCTAAAAGACTTGTAGAACAGAAGCAGGACGTAATTATTCTTCTGGATAGTATTACAAGACTTGCAAGAGCCTATAATATGACAGTTCAGGCAAGTGGACGTACATTATCAGGCGGTCTTGACCCGGCGGCACTCCATATGCCTAAGAGATTTTTTGGTGCAGCACGTAATATGAGAGAAGGCGGAAGTCTTACAATACTTGCAACAGCACTTGTTGAAACAGGAAGTAAAATGGATGACGTAGTATTTGAGGAATTCAAGGGAACAGGTAATATGGAACTTGTACTTGACAGAAAGTTATCCGAGAAGAGAGTATTCCCGGCAATAGACATAGCCAAGTCGGGTACAAGAAGAGAAGACCTTCTTCTTGATAAGGAAGAACTTGAGGCAGTAGACATAATGAGGAAAGCCCTTAACAGCCTTAAGACAGATGAAGCTGCAGAAAGAATACTTGACCTGTTCACCAAGACAAGAAATAATGATGAATTCGTAAAGACAATCATCAAGAACCGTTATGTATAAAAATATTATATATAAAATATAAAAGCTGCGTTTGTTAATTCGTATTAATATATGGAATATATGGAAGTTAAAAAATTGGTGAGTTTTTTGTAAGTTTTTAAAATTAGTACTTGCATTACATATATGTGTATGATACAATAACAAAGCTGTTTATCAAAATGATAAAAAGAAATAAGGATAAATCATATAAAGATATTGTAAAGAGGTGAAAGTAATGAGAGAAGGAATACATCCAGCATACTATCAGGCAAAGGTTGTTTGTAACTGTGGTAACGAATTCGTAACAGGTTCTACAAAGGAAGAAATTCACGTAGAAATTTGCTCAAAGTGCCATCCATTCTATACAGGACAGCAGAAGGCTACATCAGCTCGTGGACGTATTGATAAGTTCAACAGAAAGTATGGTGTTAATAACTAGTTATGAACATAAAGTTGAGGTTGTCAAGACCTCAACTTTTTTTTGCGCGAGTAACGATGAGAATAGGAATATATAATGCTGTGAATCCTGCTTGCAGGAATTCACGGTATTATATATTTCTATTCGAGGAGCACCGCGACAGTGACAGAAGCTTTTGCTTCTGGAACGGCATCGTTACGAGTTAGCCACAACGTAAACCGCTCACCCACCGCTATAACAGCCCCAAAGCTCTATAGCGAAGCGCCTAGAGCTTGTCCGACAGGTCAATGAACAGGCACTCTACAGCGAAGCGCCTAGAGCCCGTCCGTATATCTAAGCCCGTCCGGTTTACACATATTGTCCGCTAACCTCACCAATATTCCATCAAACAAATTGGAGGTCCAAAGTTTCTCGAGTTCAAAAAAAGAGCGGAAAACGGGACTCGGTGGTCAGGCAGTCATCGAGGGGATTATGATGCACAATAAAGACAAATACTCTATTGCCGTAAGAAAGCCTGACAATGAAATCGAAGTTACCGTTAGAGAAAGTAAGGTTCTTACTGAAAAACATAAATGGATGAGTTACCCTGTAATAAGAGGTGTAGTAAGTTTCATAGACTCACTCATAACAGGAATATCAACAATCAACTACTCAGCATCATTTTATGATGATCCAGATGAGCAGAAGAAGACCAAGGCTGATGAAATCGGCAAATCAATATTCAAAGACAAGTTTGAATCAGTACTTATGGCACTTACAGTTATAGTGTCAGTATTTCTTGCAGTTGGTTTATTTATGCTTCTGCCATACTATGTATCAAGACTTGTTAAAGGATATGTTGCCTCAAAGACACTTCTTAATCTTATAGAAGGCCTAGTCAGAGTTGCAATATTCATACTATATCTTGTTCTTATATCATTGATGAAAGATATTAAAAGGACATTTATGTATCATGGTGCTGAACACAAATGTATCAATTGCATTGAGAATGGTGCTAGGCTTACAGTAGAAAATGTTATGAACAGTTCAAGATACCATAAAAGATGTGGAACAAGCTTTTTATTTATAGTAATGTTTATAAGTGTTGTATTCTTCATTTTCATAAGAGTTGACAATACAGCACTACAGATTGTTATAAGACTGCTTTTAGTTCCTGTAATTGCAGGCGTATCTTATGAATTTATAAGATGGGCAGGACGTAATGATAATGGGTTTACAGTTGCTTTAAGCAGACCGGGAATGTGGCTTCAGAAGCTCACAACAAGAGAACCTGATGAGGATATGGTAGAAGTTGCCATAAAGGCAGTTGAGGAAGTATTTGACTGGGAAGCATTTTTGAAGGAATATTATCAGACTTCACTTGATATGGAAGCTGATATTAAGGCGGCAGAAGCCAAGCTTGCCCTGACAGGTGAATTAATACATAAGCCTAAGAAGACAAGAAAGATTGATGCCAAGGAAGTTGCTATGGCAGAAACTTTGAAATCTGTTGAAAGTAAGTCACTTGCAGGTTCGGATAAAGCAAAGCCGGAAGATACCAATAAAACCTCTGATAAGCCAGACAATAAAACAGGTGAGGCAGATAAGCATAATTGGGATAATAGCAATAATAAAGATGTTAATGAAAATGCAGAGTCTGCTGATAAAGACGGTTATAATTCGGATAAAGATAGTTATAAGTCAGATACAGAAAATGGTAATTCTGACACATTAAATTCAGATACAGATGTTGTGAAGACTGATACAACTGATACAGGTAATGTTGAAGCTGAGCCAGACACAGTAAATGCTGTTGATGACACAGACAATGGCAATTCAGATGAGGATAATGCTAAGTCAGACAGTGAGGCATTACAGGAAAATGCAGAGTCAGATGATAAAGCACAGGAAAGCACAGAAGCTGATAATGAAACGTCACAGGAAAATGCCGATGATGATTTACCTGAGGGCTTTGAGATAGAAGACCACTACGAAACTGTTGAAAAAATCAAGACAGAAACTGGAAGCAAATATGCTTTTACAACAGAAAACGTTCAGGAAGATATTGACGAGTCTGAGAATATGTCTGTTGAAGAAGTAGAAGCAGCTTTCGAGATAGAAGAGACAGAACAGGAAGAAGAAAATATCAGTGCTGACGAAGTGCCATTATTTAAGCAGAGAGATAGAGAATAAGGTAGATATATGCAGTTAGATAATGTTAAGACTTTAAGGGATGCTGTTAATTATGGAAAACAGTTTCTTGAGGATTTAGGTATAGAAAATGCCCAGTATGATGCAACCGAGCTGCTATTGCTTGTGATGGGCATTAGTAGAACACAATATCTTATTAATTCAATGGATAAGATAGATAGTGGAAAGCTTGCAGAATACGCAGAACTTATTAATAAAAGGGCAGAGCATATTCCTTTACAGCACATTACCGGAATTGTGAATTTCTATGGCAGGGAATATAAGGTTAATGCCAATGTGCTTATTCCAAGGCAGGATACAGAAATTCTTGTAGAAGAAGTTATGAAGCTGACGAACTCTGAAAGCCGTGTGCTTGATATGTGTACAGGTTCAGGCTGTATAATTATATCACTTGCTGCATCAGGGCATACTTCTGAAAATGGAGCTGTTGCCATAGATATATCAGATGATGCACTAAAAGTAGCTGACTATAATAAAAAGTATAATAATGCAGATTATATTAAGCTTATAAAGAGTGATATGTTTAGTTCTTCGGAATGTGAGCAATATAAAAATGAGGATAACAGATTTGATGTTATAGTATCTAATCCACCATATATACCTACTAAAGATATAGATGAATTATCAGAGGAAGTAAGGCTGCACGACCCTGTGCTTGCACTAGATGGTGATACGGACGGCCTTAAATTCTACAAGGCGATAACTAAACAGTCTGTAAATTATTTAAAAGAAAATGGATATTTATGTTATGAAATAGGTTATAATCAGGCAGAAGATGTCCGTAATATAATGGAACAGTGCGGCTATTCTGGCATTAAGGTTATAAAAGATCTTGCAGGACTTGACAGAGTTGTAATTGGCAGGCTTAATAATATTAATTAATACCGTTAAACGGAGAAATGGAGAAATACAGCAATGAGTATGTTTGACAGATTAGAAGATACATTACGCCGTTATGAAGATGTAACAGCGGAACTTGGCAATCCGGATATTGTAACTGATCAGGACAAGTTCAGAAAATATATGAAAGAACAGAGCAATCTTGCACCTATCGTTGAAGCTTACACAGAATATAAGGCAAGCAAGCAGAATATAGAGGACAGCCTTCAGATGATAAGTGAAGAAAGTGATGAGGAGCTTTTAGAGATGGCAAGAGAAGAGCTTGCTGATTCTAAGAAGAAGGTTGAAGAATTAGAGAAGAAGCTTAAAATATTACTTCTTCCTAAAGATCCTAATGATGATAAGGATATCGTCGTTGAAATCAGAGCCGGTGCAGGTGGAGAAGAAGCAGCACTTTTTGCCGCAGAACTTTTCCGTATGTACTCACACTATGCAGATACTAAGGGCTGGAAGATAGAAGTGGTTAATGCTGATGAAACTGGTATCGGCGGTATGAAGGAAGTAGAATTTATGGTTAAGGGACAGGGTGCATACTCTGTTATGAAGTACGAAAGTGGTGTACACAGAGTACAGAGAGTTCCTGTAACAGAATCTAACGGAAGAATTCAGACTTCGACAGCTTCTGTAGCAGTTATGCCAGAGGCAGAGGAGGTTGATATCCAGATAGATGATAAGGATATCCGTATTGACGTTATGCGTGCCTCAGGTAATGGTGGACAGTGTGTCAACACAACTGACTCAGCAGTCCGTCTTACTCATTATCCTACAGGTATAGTTATCTATTCACAGACAGAAAAGTCACAGATACAGAATAAGGAAAAGGCATTTGCACTTTTAAGAGCAAAGTTATATGACCTTGAAACCCAGAAAGCACACGATGCAGAAGCTGATGCAAGAAGAAGCCAGATAGGTACTGGCGACAGAGCTGAGAAGATAAGAACTTACAACTTCCCACAGGGACGTGTAACAGACCATAGAATAGGTCTTACACTTTATAAGCTTGATAAGATTATGAATGGCGATATTCAGGAAATCATCGATGCCTGCATAGCAGCCGACCAGGCGGCTAAGCTTGCTAATATGGGTGAGGAATAAATATATAATAACTAGTTGTAATATATGCAGTAATTGCAGTTGTGGCTATGCGTGTAATCGTATTTGTAAAAAGACGTAAGACAGCTTAATTGAAACACATCTATTAATACATCTGATATGGGGCTGTCGCTTTAACGATTGAAAATCGTTGAGGAGAAGCCTCTTTTTCTTAATAAAACCACACCAAGGTATGCCGGATTAGCAGTCAATTCACTGATTGTAGCAGAAGCAGTGACCAGTACAACGGAGGTGCATTCGGGTCATAAAACGGCTTGCAAACCAAGTGGAAAGATGGTATTCTTTTCATTGGCAGTGGAAAGGTTGATCCTGTATGATTGTTTGGTGTTGCAACTTAACAATACTACTTTTAGAACTTGCTTTCCACAGCTTTTTGTTATAGAAAATCGTTATGCCACAGCATTTGCAGCTGGCCATCGCGCAGCGATTTTGTTCAATGCGAATTTTCTTCGAGTGGAAGAAGGGCGATAAGCCATACTATTCTGTCAATAACGACAAGAATAATGCGCTGTACGAGCAGTACAGAGAGCTGGCGGACAAGGAAGATAAGGTGATTTTCGGAGGGCGTCTTGGCGGATATAAGTATTACGATATGGATAAGGTTGTCAAAGCAGCGCTTGAGATGTGTGAGAGTGAGCTGGGGGTAGAAGCTATAGTGATAGTCGATGGACATATATACATAAAAATTTGTAAAAGAAGAGGAAAACATAATGAAACATGTATTTGTAATTGGTTCAAAGGGGATACCTGCACAATATGGTGGGTTTGAGACATTTGTTGAGAAATTGACAGAAGGACAACAGTGTGCAGAAATAAAATATCATGTTGCTTGTCTTGCGGATAATAATAACGAGTTTGAACATAATGGAGCACATTGTTTTAATGTGAAGGTTCCTAATATCGGACCAGCAAAAGCTGTGTATTATGATATGAAAGCGTTCGAGTATTGTAATAGATATATTAAGAGAAAACAGATAGATGATGCAGTAGTATATGTGTTGGCATGTAGAATCGGACCATTTATTAATTATTACAAGAAACAATTGATTAAGTTAGGAGGAACTTTATATATAAATCCGGATGGGCATGAGTGGAAAAGAGCTAAATGGAATTGGTTAATAAGAAAGTATTGGAAATTGTCTGAAAAACTCATGGTAAAACATGCAGATTTACTGATTTGTGACTCTAGGAATATAGAAAAATATATACAGGATGATTATAAAAAGTATAATCCCAAAACAACGTATATTGCATATGGTGCAGATGTGTGTAAATCACGTCTGCAGGACAACTCAAAGGAGTGGTTGGATTGGTGTGAGAAACATCATGTGAATGCAAAAGAGTATTATTTGGTAGTAGGACGTTTTGTTCCAGAGAATAATTATGAAACGATGATTCGTGAATTTATGAAGTCACGAACAAAAAAGGATTTTGTTTTAGTTACGAATGTCGAAAATAATAAGTTTTATGATGTGCTAAAACAAAAGACAGGCTTTGATAAAGATAATCGAATTAAGTTCGTTGGGACAGTGTATGACCAACAACTTCTTAAAAAAATCAGAGAAGAAGCTTATGCATATTTTCATGGGCATGAAGTTGGTGGAACTAATCCAAGTTTACTTGAAGCACTTGCATCTACAGATGTAAATTTACTTGTAGATGTTAGCTTTAACAGAGAAGTGGCAGAAGATAGTGCAATGTATTGGAGCAAAGATGATGGGGAATTGTGTAAGCTTATAGATAAAAGCGATAATATGTTGGATGATTACAGAGCTTTTTTGGCACAGAAGTCAACTGAAAGAATCACAGATGAGTTTAGTTGGACGAAAATAATAAGTGATTATGAGAAAATTTTGAGAGTGTAAAGGGTTAATAATGAAAGTATTATTATTAGATCAAATAGCAAAGGTGAATTACAAATATTCATATTCTCTAGCACAGGCTTTATCGGATAGTGGAACAGATATTGAAATGGCTATTGATTTAAAGCAAGAAGATGAAGGGGTGTCTGTTAAAAGATATAGACTGTTCAATACAGATGAAAAGAATGTTGGGAAAATCAAAAAAATGATTAATTATATTAGTTCATACAGAAAAATAGGGAAAATTATAAAAGCTGATGGAATAACGGTTTTGCATACTCAGTGGGTGATTTTTTCGCCAGTAGACTATTATTTCTTGAATAAATTCAAGAAAAAGAATTGTGTAAAATTAATTACGACGGTTCATGATATTCTTCCATTTAATGAGAAGTTTTATGATAAGTGTTTTCATAAGAAAATCTATGAACTGAGTGATTCTATTATAGTGCAGGCACAACAGAACTTGGAACGCATTAATAGTATTTTTAATAATTTACAAGATAAAACATTTATGATTCCACATGGGCATTTTTTAAAATATGCGAATTTAATTGATAAAGATAAAGCAAGAGATGTATTAGGTATATCAAAGGATAAATTTGTGCTGTTGTTTTTTGGGCAAATTAAAAAAGTAAAAGGTGTTGATTTGCTACTTAAAGCTATGGCAAATATATATAAAAAAAGAGATGATATATATTTGGTTGTTGCAGGAAGTGTATGGAAGGATGATAGGGAAGGATATGAGCAACTTATAGATGAGCTTAATATTCGTGAAAAGATAAAGTGGGATATAAGATATATTCCTGATGATGAAGTGAAGTTTTTCTATTCTGCAGCAGATGTATGTGTTTTGCCATACACAGATGTATATCAGAGTGGAGTGATTCAACTGGTATATGCGTATAAAAAAGCGGCTGTTGCAAGTAAACTGCCAGCATTTACTCAATTTGTAAAAGAGGATGAAACAGGTTATCTTGCGGAGATTAATGATGTAGATAGCTTACAGGCAGCAATTGAAAAAGCATATAATAATAAAGCTAATTTAAATAGAATGGGGGAGCTTGGGCATAGTTTAATTGATGCAGAGCTTGGATGGGATAAAATAGCAAAGCAAGTACAAGAATTATATTTGGAGGATTAAAAAGGTGTATAGTGTCAAAATAAAAGTTAATAAGAATGTAGTGAGACTAGTTTCACTAATTCTTTTGACGATTCTTATTATACCGATATTTAGAACAGTTATTCCGTTTGTATTACTTCTGTATTCTATTGATCTTTTTCTGATTTTTACAAAAAAAGATAAGTGGGCTATATATTTTTTTATTATGTGTTGTATAATGCAGAATTTAGTGTGCATTATATTTTCCGAATATTTAAGCAGTTTCGAGACACAGTTGATTGTCTTTGTAAAGGAACTGTTGGTATATGGCTTTGTTTTTGTGAGGGCGTTCAAGAATATATGCGGATATAAGAGAATTCGTAATATAGATATAGTTGCGCTTTTATTTGTTATTATATCTTTGATGTATATGTTTTTTTCGAGCGTGAGTTTTACAGCACAGATATTAGGATGGAGACAGTTAGCTGTTCCGATAATGTGTTTTTATTTCGGGAACTTCGCATCAATAAAATATGAAGAAGTAAAAGATATTTTTCATTTTATAATACGTGTAACTGTTTTATTAAGTGTTATTGGTATAATAATGTATTTTTTACCAAATAAAATATGGGATTATATGGGATATCAGCAATTTTGGAGAAATAAGACAGGAACAAATGGAATAGTCACGTATTCAAACTTTTATACGTATGATTTAGTTAATATATTTGGAAGATTAAAAAGAATGGTATCAATTACAGCAGATCCGCTTGCAACCGTACACTTGCTTTCGATTGGATTAATATTGATGTATTTTAATCGCAAACAATATTATATGTCCAAGTTATTTGTGATTATAGGGATTGTGTTAGGTGTTTCAAAAGGTTCGCTTGTAATAATTGTAACAACAATTTTAGTATATATTTATTGCTGTAAATCAACAAAGCTGCTCAAAAAATTTTTATGGGTTGTTGGCGTATGCACTGTTGTGGTATTCAATTCTCATATGAATGAGTATATGGATGGTTTAACGGTTAATACTGCGGTAGGTAATCATTATTCATCATTTCGCTATGGATTAGAGAACATGACATTGTTTGGTAATGGTTTGGGTATGGCAGGGTATACTGCAAGTGCAATGGGCTCAGTTATTGTAGAAAAGGAATATTCTGAATCGTTTTTTGCCGTATTATCAGCACAGTTAGGTTTAGTAGGTGTTTTGCTTTTATATGGATTCCTGAGTATGATTTGCTTTAACATGGCAAAAGAATACAAAAAAACCAAAGAAATTTCATATGTATTGGGAATTGCATGTATTTTTTCAATCATGTTAGAATCAGTAGTTTCATCTTCATCAATATCAATGTTGGGAAGCGGGGTATTTTTTGTTGTAGCAGGATTGATTAATAGGTGCAATTTTGTTGAAGAGGAATGATGAATATATTGTGTGTTTTTTTGGATATACAGATATTTTTGTACGTTATTAGAGATGGATTTATATTGTCAATTAGGAGAATGTGAATTATGAGAGTTGGAATTTTAACATGGTATTATGCTGCAAATTATGGTGCGAAAGCACATTCATTAGGTTTGCAGAAGAAAGTAATAGAATTAGGACATGAGTGTGAGCTTATTGATTATAAACCTAAAGGAATGAAGGTTCTTAATTATAAGATGAGCATGGGACGAGAATATTCTGGAGGGAATATATTAAATTCAATTAGAGGATTTCAAAGATGCCGTAAATTTATAAGAGGGAACTCTAGATATATTACAAGTAAAACGGTTCATTCTGCGAAAGAGATAGACCAGTTAGGTTATGATTTGATTATTTTAGGAAGCGATGAAGTGTTTAATTTAGAACATCCGTTATTTGACCCAATATATTATGGAGTTGGATTAAAGACAGTCTGCATGACATATGCTCCAAGCAGCGGTCAGTGTAATGAAGATATGGATATTACGGATGAGATGAAAAAAAGTCTTATGCGTATGGTAAGTATTTCTGCAAGAGATATGCATACAAAAAGTTTAATACAGCATAATGTGAAAAAAAATGTGGATTTAGTTGTGGATCCTACATTCCTGTATGATTATAAGGAGTATGAACATAGTTTACCCGTGGATAAATATATTTTAGTGTATTCATTTAGCGAATGGAAAAATTATGGGGCTAAAGTGCGGGAATACGCTAAAGAACATGATTTAAAGATAGTATCAATTGGCAGGAAGATATGCTGGGCTGATAAAAGCTATGATATTATTGGACTTGAAGAATGGCTGGGAGCTTTTGCATCAGCTGAATTAGTTATAACGGATTCATTTCATGGAACAGTGTTTGCACTCAAGAATAAAAAAGAGTTTGTAATAATGGGAAGGGAAGATAAGCTGAATAAAATTAATGATTTGATGGAATTATTTGAGTTGAATCGAAAATTTTATTTTGGTAAGGAAAGTATAGATTCATATTTATCTGAAAAGTTAGATTACAGCGCAATCGAAGAAAAAATAAAAGAATTAAGTGATGAATCTGTGCAGTATTTAAAAGAAGCATTTTGTAAAGTAATGATAGCTGAAAGAAGGTAGCTGAATGGGCGTAGCTGAGATTTTGATTGTTGTGTTATTGGGTCTTACATTTGTTAGTTTTTTTGTAACAGCGTTGTATTGTCGTGTGCAGGAGAAGATGGATGTAAAAAGAAAAAAAAGAAATGAAATTAAGACTGATAATAAAAGTTTTTCGGAACAGGATGAAGGGAATAAAAAGCTCTTTTTAAAAAGGGTTTATTGGACTTTATATGGATACTTATATGGTTTGACCAGATATAATATAATAATGGTTGGTAAATTACCAAGTTATCATCTTCGTAATTGGTTATATAGATTAGTATTTAATATGAAAATCACAGGAAAAACAGTGGTTTTTGGCGGATGTGAATTTAGATCACCATGGAACTTTTATGCAGATAACTGCGTTATTAGTAATAATTGTATATTAGATGCTAGAAATGGAATTAAAATTGGTCAAAATGTGGTGCTAGGTTCGGGGGTTCATATCTGGACAGAGGAACATGATGTGAATGATAAAAGGTTTAGGGTGTTGGAAAAAAACGCACAGCCTGTTGTTATTGAAAAAAATGCGTGGATTTGTTCTGACTCCACAATATTACCGGGAGTACATATAGAAGAAGGGTGTGTGCTCGCTTCTAAAGGATGTGCAACAAAGGATTGTGCTGCGTTTGGAATATTTGGAGGGGTTCCGGCGAAAAAAATAGGTGATAGAAATAATGAGATAGATTATGAATTGTCAGGAAAGTCATTTTATCATTTTTGGTAAATAATAAATGTTGTCAGGGAGATTATCATGAAAGAAAATAATATAATAGCGAATACACCGACATTTCAATATATACAGTTAGAGGATTGTTGTGGGTGTTCCGCATGTAGTATGATTTGTCCTAGTCGTATAATTGAAATGCAACAAGATAAAGAAGGGTTTTTATATCCGGCTGTTCAGAAAAACAAGTGTGTTTCTTGTGGACTTTGTGTGAATGTATGTCCGGTAATAACAGGAAAAGAAAAGCAAAATAAGAAGCAGGGAACATTAGGCTGCTTTGCAGGTAGTGCAAAAAAAGGTAAAGCTGTTTTGGAAGGATCTTCTGGGGGTGTGTTTGAAACACTTGCTAAGATATTTTTGGCTAGTTATGAGAATGCATATGTCGTCGGAGCGGTCTGGAAGAAAGATTTTACAGGAGTTGAACATATAATAATCAGTAATGTTTTAGAATTGGAACCACTTAAAACATCAAAATATGTACAAAGTGATAAGGGGGATGTATATCGTCAGGTAAAGGAGCTTTTAAAAGAAAAAAATCATGTTATGTTTGTAGGAGCGCCTTGTGAGGTTGCTGGCTTAAAGAATTATATAAGGGTAGAAGAACCTAATTTATTATGTGTTGATTTTTTGTGTAAGGGACCAACATCGCCATTGTTTATAAAAGATTATGTAAAAGCGGAGGAAAAGAAAAAGGGAGCACATATTACATATTTAAATATGAGATATAAATGGGAAAAGCTTGATATATGGATTCCTCAGTTTATTTGTATTAAATTCAGCAATGGAAAACAAAAACTAAAAGAATTTTATAATACATATATAGGTCATGCTTTTCGCATAGTTCAAAGAAACTCCTGTTATAATTGTAAATATATTGGATTTGATAAAGTGTCTGATATCACATTGGCAGATTATCATGGGGCACAAAGAAAAGAAGAATTTTTTAATCCTTTGGGAACATCGTTGGTTATGGTACATACAGCAGAAGGAAGTTATTGGGTTGATAAAATCATGGACTTGTGCGATTTTGTTCCTGTTACAGAGGAAAAGATACAGAAAGATAACCCATATATTAAAACTGGAAATAAAAAGAATCCAATGAGAGATGAATTTATGGAAATATATCAGAGAAAAGGGCTGAGAAAAGCTGTTCTAAAAACAACATCTATAAAAGACAAGTTGAAAATGGTATTACCATGGGAGTTACAAAGGAAGTTTATTAAAACAAATCGGAGAAAATAGGAGACTAGTCATGAAAATTTTAATGATTGGAGGAACTGGGATCATAAGTTCCGAAATATGTTCATTGTCAATTGAACGCGGACATGATGTAACAATAGTAAACAGAGGGAAAAGAAAAAGTCTTATCAATGAAAAAGCACATTTAATTGTAGCTGATGTTAGACAAGAATCTGCAGAACAGATTAAGGAGAAAATTGGACAGTCTTCATATGATGTAGTTGTTGATTTTATATCATACAATGTCGGACATGTAAAAAAGATGTTGGATGTTGTAAGTAATAAATGTAAACAGTATATTTTTATATCATCGGCAACGGTATATAAAGAAAAAAATAATCATCATTATATTGAGTCGGATGAGATTGGAAATGATAAATGGGATTATTGTTTAGAAAAATCGGAATGTGAATGGTATTTAAAAAATCACAGAGAAACATTAGGTTGTCAGTATTCAATTATAAGACCATATGTAACATATGGCAAGACAAGATTCCCATTTCAGATTGCTCCGATAGAATATTATACGATCATAAATAGAATAATGAATGGCAAGCCTGTTTTAATAAGTGGTAAAGATACAAAATGTACAGTGACAAATTCAAAGGAATTTGCAATTGCGGCGGTAGGATTGTTTATGAATCCAAAGGCGTATGGAGAGGCATTTCATATTACAGCAGGTAGTGAAACCACGTGGGGGAATATTGTCGAAACGATAGGAAAGAAGTTAAATCATAGGGTTAATTTAGTCGATATTCCGATTGAGTTTTTGCAAGGCAAGAAGAATATAGGAATTGATATAGCGGAATTATCGGGAGACAAATCGAGAGATATGGTATTTGATAATTCTAAAATTAGAGATGCTGTTCCTGAATTTAAGGGAGAAATCTCCTTTGATAATGGAATTGATGCAACAATACAATATTATAAAGAGAATAAGAATGCACGAAAGATAAATTATCTTTGGGATGCACGTGCTGATAGAACGCTGATTGATTATTATAAGAAAAACAATATTCCATATGAACGAAATACATTGGTACAAAAATCAAATGAACAATATGGGATGAAGGATAAAATTATGTACAAAATTGGAAAATCAGATTTTATTTACATTTTAGCTGTAAAAATTAGAGAATTGACAAAAAAAAGAAAGTAATAGAAATAATCAGAATTAGGAGGATGACTATGGAGCCTTTAGTGAGTATATTAACACCATGTTATAATGGGGAAAAGTTTATATCTAATTATGTGAACTCTATTTTTAAGCAGGATTATTCCAATATCGAAGTAATATTTGTGGATGATGGTTCAAATGATGCAACGAAACAATTGATTTTGGGTTATGAAAATGAATTTTTAGCAAGAAAAATATCGTTCCAATACATATGGAAAGAAAATAATGGAGCTGCGTCAGCAATTGAAAAGGGAATAAAGAATGTGAAAGGAAAATACTTAACATGGATAGATGTTGATGATTCCATGCACAGTGACTATATTTCAAAAAAAGTAAGGTTTTTGGAAGAAAATACGGACGTTGCTGTTGGTGATTCCGGGAATCGTGAAAACATACAGCTATGCGATGACACCTTACATCATGTCCGAGCATCCTTCGCTGACCGCAAATGAAGCGATCACAGAATCCCGGCGGATCATGAATGGCAACAAATGGCGGCTGTTCTGTCTGGATTTCAGCTTCATTGGCTGGGAGCTGCTCTGTTCGGTGCCACTGTATGCCGAGGGTTTTCTGGTTCTCAAATATTTCACCGGTTCAGAGGCTCTGGCGATTTCTCTTGTTCTTCTGCTGACAATTCCATTGAGCATTGGCTTCTTTTTTGTACGCCCCTATGAGGAAGCTGCATGGGCCACTTTCTACCGCGATATTACCGCAGCACCTACCGAACCGGATGAAGCATATTGACTTTTATATTAAAATTATCGTTGTAGTTCCCTTCATCGGCTATGACTCTAAATGGCCGGATCAGTGTTCTTTGATGTGGCGCGT
>ERZ791577.1018-NODE-1018-length-15894-cov-12.866911_pt1 | contig 15894 bp, 19 predicted proteins | sample MGYA00509969_ERZ791577 | MGnify/ENA primary metagenome ERZ791577 (study PRJEB30046, sample SAMN00791917) | human gut metagenome | study: EMG produced TPA metagenomics assembly of the A metagenome-wide association study of gut microbiota in type 2... | reverse complement strand
GTTTGTCAATGACGGACAACTTGCTATTTTTTGATTTTATTTCGAACTCACGTTAAATAGATTTGTTTGACTTCTTGGTTTACTTCGCCGATTCCTTGAAAGAGTCTTGTTACGCTGGAATGACAGAGTAAAAGGAAAGCAGGAAACCGTTTCCGGACAGGCTGGGGGAGGATTTTTCATCCCTCAGCTAAACAAATGTTTTTATAGATGGTTCTATAAGTAAAAAAGACGATAATTATGAATACAAATGAATTTGCCCGAATTTTATTGACTTGGATTAAGAGTTTTCTATCATGGATAGGCATCCCGCGCGATAGGTTGAATGAACTGGATGAGATTATTTTCTTGATCCTGATTGTAGTTATTGCTTTTGCTGTAGGAGCTGTATTTCATTATTTATCTGTGCGTTTCACACGGAAGGTGTTGAAATATAAAAATATCAGTTTTTTAAGTTCGTTGATAGAATACAATGCCTTGCGGAAAATGTCTGCGGTCATTCCGCCGCTTATTATATCCGCTTTGTTGCCGTTTGCGTTCGATTATCGTTCTACTTGGTTTACTGCCAGTGAAAAAATCACTTGGATTTATTTCTTTATCGCTTTGTTGTTTTCGGTCAATGCCGTGTTAAACTCGGTAGGTAATGTGCTGATGAACAAGGAGCAGTTACAGAATCGTCCGATGAAAGGTTTCATACAGATCTTTCAAGTGATTTTTTCGTGTGTTGCCATCATTGTCATCATTTCCATATTGATTAATAAGTCGCCTCTCAACCTGATTACCGGACTGGGTGCTTTTGCTGCCGTACTGATGTTGATTTTCAAAGATACCATCCTTGGCTTTGTGGCGGGGGTGCTGCTTTCCGAGAATGATATGGTGCATATCGGCGATTGGATTGAGATGCCTCAGAATAATGTGAATGGGGTGGTGATGGATATCACTCTGAATATTGTGAAGGTTCAGAATTTCGATAATACTATTGTCACTATACCTCCTTATTCATTAGTCTCCGGTTCATTTATCAATTGGCGTGGAATGACTGAATCGGGCGGGCGGCGTATTATGCGCGAGTATGCATTGAAACTGGATTACATACAACCCTGTACTCCTGAATTTTTGGAGAAAATGAAGAAGTTTGATGCTGATTTGGCCGACTTTATCACAGAAAAGCAGAAACAGGCGGCTGAAGGAAAAGTAGCGAATACTGACAATCCGGCCGGATTGGTAAATGGAACCATCGATACGAATGTAGGGCTGCTTCGTGCTTATATGACTCTCTATCTGAAGCGCCATCCTTTTATCAGTAAGGACCTGTTGCTGATGGTGCGCACATTGGCTCCTACGGAGAATGGCCTGCCCGTACAAATTTATTGTTTCTCGTCCAATAAGAACTGGCCTAGTTATGAATCTATCCAAGCGGAAATCATGGAACATTTTGTTTCTGTTCTTCCCGAGTTTGGATTGTATCCGTTCCAGAATCCTACTGCCAGAGATTATGTAATCAGTGGTTTGATAGAGTCTGGCAAGGACCTTTCTACTGTAGACGGAATTCCTTGGCATTCGGTCTTGCCAAAGGAAGAAAAGGTATAGTTAGGGATTTAAACATTTATTAATGACTTGCGGTTGAACAATTCTTGTTGCCGCCGTGTTATATAAATGTGTTTTTCATAGTATTAGATTAAAGGTTGAAGATTGCAATCGGCTTGAGAGAAGTAGTTGCATCTGAAGTAGAAGCGTCTACTATAAAAAATATAGAAAGGTTGTTCCTTACGGGACAGCCTTTTTGTTTTGTTAAAAGAAACCATTCACTTTAACTTGAAATGTTAAAGGAGTTGTTGCTTTTATTAAACAATACTATAATTTCTTCTTAACGCTTCTTTAAATTTGCAGATAGCAGGAAAGTGTGTATATTTGCATGTGTGTTTTTCATAGTATTAGATTTAAGGTTAACAAAAGGTTGGAGCAAGGCGTTGCTCCTTTTTTTATGGAGTAACGTGAGGAGTACATCTGCTGTCCGGTTCCGATATCCGATACAGAACCACAGAGAAGAATCCGTGCAATGTATTCCTCTCCGTGACTGTGTAACTTAATTCTGCTCTTTAATGCAAGGAGAAGGCTGAATTAAATAATCTCGATGCCTTGCTTCCGGCATAACTCCAATCCCACATCCTTTAACTTGAATTTCTGTATCTTTCCGCTGCCCGTCATAGGGAACTCATCAACAAAGAAGATATATTTAGGAATTTTGTAACGGGCTATCTTGCCGTCGCAAAAGTCACGTATATTGAATTCGTTCATTTCCACCCCTTCGTGCAAGATAATGAATGCGCCTACCGCTTCTCCGTATTTCTTGGAGGGGATACCGGCTACCTGTACATCTTTTATTCCTTCCATCTGATACAGGAACTCTTCTATTTCCCGTGGATAGATATTCTCTCCGCCACGGATAATCATGTCTTTTATCCGTCCTGTGATACGATAATTACCTTCTTCGTCTTTCACTCCCAGATCTCCTGAGTGGAGAAAGCCGTTCCGGTCTATCACTTCGGCGGTTGCTTCGGGGTTTTTGTAATACCCCTTCATGGTGTTATACCCTTTGTTGCACATCTCGCCTTGTACGCCTATGGGACATTCCTCGCCAGTTTCCGGATCGATCACTTTTACTTCCGTAAACTCGAAATCACGGCCCACCGTGTTGCAGCGTACATCAAACGAATCGTCGATGCGGGAGGCTGTCATGCCGGGAGAAGCTTCTGTAAGCCCGTATACACTGGTGACCTTCATAAACATTTTCTCTTCCACACGTTTCATCAGTTCCACCGGACAGAGTGAGCCTGCCATAATGCCGGTGCGCAGACTGGACATATCGAACATATCAAACATGGGATGGTTCAGCTCGGCAATGAACATGGTAGGAACCCCGTACAAGGCCGTGCAGCGTTCCTTGTGGACGGAGGCAAGTACCAGCAGCGGGTCAAAACGTTCCACCATCACCTGCGTGCATCCGTGTGTAAGGCAGTTCATGGTGGCTAATACCACTCCGAAGCAATGGAACAGGGGTACACAGACACATAGTTTGTCATCGGAAGTGAATTTCATGTGCTCACCCGTCAGGAAACCGTTGTTGCTGATGTTGTAATGGGTGAGCATGACTCCTTTGGGGAAACCGGTTGTGCCCGAAGTGTACTGCATGTTCACCGTGTCGTGGCAGTTCACCTTCGCTTTTGCTTCCAGCAGCTCGTCATCGTCTATGTTGCATCCCAGAAGCAGAATCTCGGCGGTGTTGTACATACCCCGGTATTTCTCGGGGCCGATGTAAATCACGTTCTTCATGCAGGGGAAGCGTTTGCTCTTCAGATATCCGCGCTGGCTGGTCTTTAGTTCGGGCAGCATGGCGTAGACCATATTTACATAGTCGTCATTGCCACGGTCTCCGTTTACGATACACAGCGTGTGCATGTCCGAGTTCTGGCAGAGGTATTCCAGTTCTGCCTGTTTGTAGTTGGTATTTACTGTTACGGCCACGGCGCCGATTTTGGCACAAGCGTACAGAAAGGTCAGCCAGTCGGGCACATTACCCGCCCAGATTCCTACATGGGTTCCCCGTTTCACGCCGATGGCGAGCAGTCCTTTGGCCATGTGGTCTACACGCTCGTTAAATTGTTTCCAGGTGAAGCGCAGATTGCGGTCGGAATATACGATATATTCTTTATCGGGAGTGGTGAGGGCCCAATGTTCAAGCCAGTCACCCAAGGTTCTCGTGCTTAATTCCATCATAAATCAAATAGGAGTATAGATAACAGCCAATATTTTGGCGGCTTGTCCTTGATATCCGTGTACGTGGTGCGGAACGATAGAATCATAATAAATACTGTCTCCGGCTTTAATCAGATGGCATTTTTTACCGTGGCATACTTCGACGGCGCCTTCCATGACATAGATAAACTCTTCACCTTCATGCGAGGAGAGTGAGAAGTGGCTTTCCTCCGTCGGTTCCACGTCTACGATGAATGGTTCCATATGCCTGTCCGCTTTTGATTTTGACAGTGAGTGGTAGCGCATATGTGTACGCAGGTCCATTGCATTGTTCGAGAAACTGATAGTATCCTCACTCTCTTGTTTCCGGCAGATTACTGCTCCTTGTTCTTCCTGGTCGTCCAGAAAAGTGCCCAGACGTACCCCTAACGCGCGGGCTATCTTGATGAGGGGAGCCAATGAAGGAAGATCTACATTATTCTCTATTCGTTCTATTTGTTCTTCGGCAAGGCCAGAGCGTACGGCCAGTTCGGCCACACTGATTTCTTTTGTTTCACGTAGTGATTTTATTTTTTCACCAACAATCTTTGTGCTGTCCATGGTTTGTTTTTAATAAGTTTGCAAAGTATAAAGTGCAAATATATAATAAAAAAGAATTGGGCACTCTGTTTTTGTTCTGAATATGTAAAAAAGGCAGGTTAGCGACGAATTGCCGGTCATTTGTCATTAACCGTCGGTAAGTTTCGAATATTTGTGTTTTTTGTTCTATCTTTGTTCTGGATAATAAAATTTTCTGTATCCGCCTGAATGACAGTTTAGAGTAGAGAAGAAGAAAGTTATTGGTAACGATTTAGCGACAATGTAACTTCAGTGAAGTTCTGTGCTTTGCATTTCGTCAAACAACTCTTTGTGCAAAGGTAACGCAAAAAATGAATATAGCAAGAGAAGTTTTGCAAAAATCTAAAGATTAAATCATTACTCTTTTTATAGGCATATTAGACCTTGTTTAAATCCGAATACCATTACCCCATAAATAGGGCAACCGTATTCAGGTTATAACATAGCCATAGAACAATCCCCTGCCAGCAGTGAACCATCACTTGCAGGCAGGGGATATTTCTTTTTCCGGCTATGCGAAACTATTTCTTATAATGCCATTTACTTAATGGCATCTTTAAAAGCCGTATCCATCGCTTCGTAATGGTCACCATCGTGCAGGCTTAAAGCAGCGACAAAACTGTTTAAGGTACGAATGGCATCCAAACGATGCTCCGTGCTTTGTTCTTCAATATTACTCAATACATCTATTGCCGTAGTTAAATGTCCTTTCAATTCTTGTAATGTTGACAAATCCTGAATCGGCAATAAATAGAAAAGTTCATTACTGCCTAAAGATTTCACGATGCCTTGTAGGGCTGTTGCTTGTAATTCCATATGGTTATTATATTAAAAATGACGTAACTCTGCCAATCCACAAACTCAAGGCATCGCCAAACACCCAATGCAAGATGAACCGGCAGGTTACGTCAAGATATAACCTTTCCAGTCCATTTACTTCTTGCATTTTGAAATTGGCGATTTCTGAGTTTAAGTAAACGAACAAATTACCACGATGCTATTTGCATCGCTGAGTGCAAAGATAGAAAAAAGAAAAGAATATATCTTCTCCTGCCATTTATTTCTCAGCGAATGATATATAAATCAATGATTTGAGAAAATACAAGTACCATAGTAGGCAACTACTATGGCATCAATATAATACAATTCCAAATCTGCCTTTTCATTCGTTTACCTCCATTTGACTGATTATACATTCTATCGCATCAGTCATTTTCGTTACATGGGCAAAGGTATTTACGGGTTCTTTACGGACAAACAAGGTCGAGCCGCAAGCGGTTCTGATAAAAATCTTCCTGCTGCACTGCGTCCAGAGAGTATTTTTCTCATAAACCTTGTTTGTCCTAAACCCTACACCATTATCGCCCCTGAAACGAAAACGACCGACCCGACAGAAAGACGCATAAAAAAAAAGTCGGATAACCGAGAGGCAGATAAAATAATTGAAACTCAACTCCCTCACCTCTTGAATCCGCATAAACTTTAAAAAAACAACAGCGATGAAAACAAGGTATAAAATAGCAGTATTGGCACTCGTTGCCGTAGCAGGTTCAACCATTTTGGGCGGTAGCTTTTGGTGGTGGTTAGTGGGAATAATGGCAGGCAAGTTCATAATCCGTTTGGTCTTTACCATAGCGTTGGCGATAGTCATTTACTGCCTTGTATATGCTGCAATCATCGGTGGAATATTTTGGTTACTCATTTCTTAAAACATACAGAAACATGAAAAGATACAGCAAGACAGTTACACAGCAATGCAGATATTACGAGGTGGAAAATATTTATGAATATATGGTAAGCGTATATATCAACGGCAATATTGAACCTTTTAAGGAACTATATAAAGAGCTATGCACAGAAGCACGCAAAGAGTTTATTTCCTATCTGTTTGACGAGGTAATACCTGCATGGCGGTTAGAGATAATCCAAGCAACAATTTAATAACCCATAAAAATCTATATATGCAAGTATCAACATCTTTCAAGAACTCAATCCAATCCTATTTGGAGCAGAGAGCCGAATATGACGAATTATTCGCCCGTTCATACCGCAACCCATTAAAGAACATAGAAGATTGTATAACCTATATTTTGAACTATGTTCAGAAAAGTGGTTGTAACGGTTTTGATGACGATGAAATATTCGGGCAAGCCGTACACTACTACGATGAAGCCGATATTGAAGTTGGCAAGCCGATAGACTGTAAAGTGGTAGTCAATCACCACGTTGAATTGACGGAGGAAGAAAAGGCAGAAGCACGTAAGGAAGCCATCAAACGGGCTGAAAACGAGGTGTACAGCCGAATGACACAGCGCAAGACTGCCCCCAAGAAAGAGAACAAGAACAGCAACAACGGACAAATGGCACTTTTATTTTAAGATTATGAAACCGAAGACGAAGATACAGAAAGAGGTTTTTGCATTGAGCAAGCGATTACCCGAAATCACCGAGATACAGACAAAATATGCTTTCCGTCATAGTTTTGAACACGTCGGGCGCAGGTCTGCCAAAGGTATTGTTACCTGTACCGAGTGCGGACACCAATGGCAGGGAAACGGAGCATTGGCAGACATGCTTTGCGGTTGCACCTGCCCTCATTGCGGAACGGAATTGAAAGTCCACACCACCCGAAAGCGAGTATTCAAAGAAAATGAATACTTCTCCATTATTACGGTCTGCAAAGGCTACCAAGTAATACGGTTCTTCTTTGCAAAGGCTTATTTCAAGGTCGGGCAACCTGCCGAATATACCATTTACGAAGTGGCACAACGCTGGATTGCCCCCAACGGTAAATTTGAAACCATCGCCCGATTGAGAGGTATAGCTTTCATCTACTATGACTTGTGGCAGGAAGGCAGTTCAATGGAAATCCGCAGGAACCACAGGGTATATGACATAACCCCTGCCTGTACTTATCCGAGAATGAAAGTTATTCCCGAACTCAAGCGTAACGGCTTCAAAGGAGAGTTTCACAATCTCCAACCGTTTGAGCTGTTCTGTGAACTGTTGAAGAACAACCAAGCGGAAACGCTGATAAAGACGAAGCAATACAGTCTGCTAAGCTATTTCATACACCATTCGTCCAAAAGTATCGCCACCTATTGGAATGCCATCCGCATCGCAACCCGTAACAGATACATTGTGGAAGATGCAGGTATATGGTGCGACTACATCGACCTGCTCCGCTATTTCGGCAAGGACACGAACAGCCCGAAATACATTTGCCCTGCCGATTTGAAAGCCGGGCATGACCGCCTTGTACGAAAGAAAACGGAACGTATGGAGCGTGAACGGATTGAACAGCAGAAACACAAAGCATTGGAAAATGAACAGCGTTTCCAAGAGCTCAAAGGCAAGTTCTTCGGTATCGCTTTTACGGACGGTACAATCCAAGTACGGGTATTGGAAAGCGTATTGGATTTTTTAGAAGAGGGAACAGCCATGCACCATTGCGTGTATTCCAACGAATACTACCTTAAGCCGAACTCCCTTATCTTATCGGCAACCATTGACGGCAAACGGGTAGAAACGATAGAAGTATCGCTCAAAACACTGAAAGTACTGCAAAGTCGTGGCGTTTGCAACATGAATACCGAATACCACGACCGTATTATTGAACTTGTAAACAAGAATAAACGCCTTATCCGTAAACGGATGGCAGCATAACACATTTATATTATAGAATATGGAAACAACATATGAAACGATAATAGTAACATTCGATGAAAGCATCGAAAAACTGAACGGCATATTCGATACTCCCCAAACATGGGGAGCATCCACCCTCAAAGAATGGATAGAGTCTTACGAAAGCACGCGCTTCACGCAGATTGGCGATAATTCGGCAGTAATCACTTCCAAATACAATATGCCATCCATTATAGTGTGGCTGCAACGATATACACCGATAACGATATGGAGGGAGAAATAAGCCATGTACACATTATTTATAGGTTTTCGGAAAATAGACGTATTCCCGACCATTCGGGAAGCCAAGAAATTTGCAACAGAAAGTGAATTAATTGGCGTGTTCACTCTTATAGGAGATAATTATCACGATAGCTGGTACAAATTTCAATCAGAAAAAAACATGAAACCATTAAGCAAAAACGAAGTATCTATCAGCCAAGCAAGGCAAAAGAAATGCTACTACTACAAGAATATTGTAAAAAGGCATCTGAACGATATAAAAGAGAATATCAAATCCTCAAAGAATGATATGGAGAAAGATTTTTACAAAGGTCGGTATGCCGTACAATTAAGCGTTTATGCAAAAGCGTTGAATGTACGGGAAAAATATTTGGAAAGGTTTATTTAATCACAATAACGAATAGAATAAAAAATATAGCTTATGAAATCATTAAACAACAACGGAGTATCCACCTGCGTGGCAGGACAAGAAAATTATGTGTATTTCAACCTAATGCCCCGATTGCGCAGGAAAAGCAGGTATTGCCAATACGACTACCGCCATGAAGAAGACGGAGAGTTATTCTCAACAGTCGCCCCTACATTGGAAATATGCAGGCAGCGCAGGGATGAATGGTTAAAGAACAAGGAGGGCAAATAATGGTAGCAAAGACTATTTTAGAACAGCTTGGCGGTGGTAAGTTTATTGCCATGACGGGAAGCAGGGAATTTATAGATTTGGGAAACGGGTTAAGAATGAACCTTGCAAGGAACAAGACTTCTGCCAATCGGCTTGAAATCATTTTGGATAGAGCAACGGACACTTATACAATGAAGTTCTTCCGTCAGACATTCAGCAAAAAGACATTTGAAGTATCAAAAAAAAATATTGCGCTGCATGAAGGTATCTACTCAGATATGCTGGAAGAAATGTTCACTTCGGTTACAGGACTGTACACAAGGCTATGACAGGACGGGCGGTGAAAACCGCCCGGCACTACTTTTGACAGTGAGCAGGCGGCTCAAAAGTAGCAAAAAGCCCTCGTTAAACCCTCTGAATTTTCAGAGGGTTGTTTTTTATGCCGTTATTTTTGGCTGGTGAAACGGCAAATTCATATCTTCGCACTGACAACGATTTGCAGGGCAGTAATATACAGAACTTCATGGGAGTAAAGAAAGCGATATTAGAGAAGTGGATGGTGGCGCAGAAGAAGCACCGCCTTTCGGACAAACACGTACAAATGGGAAGAGAACTCGGCTTAAATCCCGATAAATTGGGGAAAATTGACAACCACAAGCAGGAAACATGGAAAGCACCGTTGCCGCAGTTCATCGAAGAGATTTACTACAAACGCTTCAAACGGGAAGCACCCGAAACGGTCAAGCCTCTGAAGCAAATCATGCTGGAGCAGGAAAAGAAGAAGAAGGAGCAGAAAAAAGCCAAAGAGGAACGCCGGAAACTTCGTGATGAAAATACGGATGTTTCCGCAACGGATATAATAGACTGATTGAGAAACAGCCTTTTACGAAACAAGTCCGTAAAAGGCTGCAAAAAATGTATGGGCTATTCCAATTCCTCTCCCCATAATTCCCTATCCGTCGGGGTATGTTTTAACACTCGTGCCATATACCCATAGAACAGGGTGAGAAATACCCCGTACCCGATAATCCAACTCATTCTTCCCCCTCCTTATCCGAATCATTCTGAAACGAGAAACTCAAATCGAACCTCTGCCCGAAGCTGTCCCATACCGTCACGTCGATGGCTTGCTGGTCGGTACTTTCCGACGTATAATACAGCCGGAATGTTTCTTTTTTCAACGGGTAGAAATCATTGGGAGTAAACACCGTCCCGTCATCCAGCCGCAGGCTCCCACGCCCGTCGGGTTGGAAATAAGAAATGAAGAACTCCGTTTCCTTGTAGTTTCCCGACTTATGCAGTTGCAGGCGTATTTCAGCCGTTTCACCCGGCTTGATGCGTTTCTGCACGGGCATGGTCGTCAGTGAAAAGTCGTATGCCTGCTGCACCTCTATCTTATCATCGCAGGAGGTAAATAACAATCCGGTCAATACCACCGCCAATATAGTTATAATCTTTACTTTCATGGTTGTAATCAGTTTATGATGAATTTTATTCCTGCCCCGAAGGTCAGGTGAAAGTGTCCGATGGAACTGCCCCAAACCGCCCGTTCCCTTGCGTTAAGCAGCAATACCACCTTATCCGAGAGGTATGTTTCCAATTCCAATGTTACCGCCCCGCCATAGATGAACGAATCCTTATTTCGGAGTGTCGCCCCGTCCGGCAACAACTTGTCTCCCCACCGGCTCGTTTCATATCCGGCAAGAGCCGAGCCGCCAAGCGAGAGGAAAAACGTCTTGGAAGCATCCGAGAGGACTTTCAGATAGTAGCCGCCTTCCGCCGTAAATTGCGCTTTGGGTATCTGCAAGTCCTTATACTCGTATTGTTTGTTGAGATATTCCGCACCGAATACCCAGCGGTTGCCGTTCTTCGTATAGGTGGATAACCCCACACCGAGATAATAGTTTACAGGCTTCTGTACCCCGTCCACGAAACCGCCTCTGAGTTCCACACCACGCATACCCGGCAGGTAGCGTTGGGCGTTTGCCTGCCCCACAAGGGCAAGCAACGCTACAACTACAAATAGATACTTCTTCATCTTACTTCACTTTCAGTTCGTTAATCACCCTTGCACGCACGATGTCCTCGTTCTCAATCACAAAGGACTGATGGCGACCGCCGGATTTCTCGTGCAATTCCACAACCACCTGCTTGTCTTCGGGAATGGTGAACTTCTCCATCGTGAAGACGGTGCGCTCATCTTTATGCCCCGCTACACGGGTGGCATAGTTATAAGCACGGAGCGGAAAAATTACCTGCTCCTGAATAGCGGTACGTTTTGCCACTTTCTTATCCACGATTTTGAACGTGATAAAATCCACATCGAACGGCACGTTAGACGAGTTCTTAATCTGCGTGTGGAAATACAGCAACCCGTTGTGCGTGTACATCCCACGCAGCAGGTATTGGATGCCGAAAGATTTCGCCCCGATATGCTTGATTTCACGCTTGTTGTTTTTGTGGATAGACTTCATAATCAGATGCACCAACTTCGGGGATTCACTGCCCAGCTCCTGCAAATAGATGTCGAGGGCATTGTTCGGACGGTTCACCGTACTGCCGTCATGAATAAAATCCTTCATCTCGATGTTCAGTAATAACGGCTCATCGGCGTACTTCACATTAAACGTGTAGAACGAGCCGCTTTCGGTTATTACTGAAAAATTGGTTTCCGTGCGGAAATTCTTTACCGTCGCTTTCACACGGATGACGTTTTCCGCACCGTCAGCTTTGCCCGCGATCAGATTGGGAGAACCCAAATCCACATAACGGACTGCGGACGGGAAAATGACGTGTACCGTCTTGTCATACGTCACTTCCATGCCGTAAGGCGGAATCATACGGTCAAAAGTCAGCTTCTTGGTCAGCCCGTTATAATCGTCCCCCGACATTTCCTGCGGATAAGTGTCCGCTTGGAAAGTTACGACTTCCGTTTCCGGCTGTTCTACATTCTGTGCGTTCGCACCCATTACGCCCAGCGTCAGGGCGATAGCTAAAAATACTCTTTTCATTTTACTTTGGATTTTAGTGGTGGGCAATATTGCCCGGTTATTAAATTGGTTTATTGTTTCTTTTGGTAAAGCATCAGATTATATCCTGCCTTGAGATGCACTTTTACCGTTCGCATCTTCTTGGCGATGTATTGCGACGTTCCCTGTATCGCCCCTTTGCCGAGGTCGGTCAGCAGTTGGTCGCCCGCACTCTGTTGGTTCAGGTTGATGGTCGTCCCGAGATTACCGCCCAGATTGGCGGCTATCTCCTTTATCGCGTCTATCTCCATCGAACCCGGAATAAAGATGCCCTCCTGTCCGTCGGAATCTATCACCGTGAGTTCCACCGGAATAATCAGCCCCCTGTATTCCAACGAGGTAATGGAAATGCCAAGCCTTTCGCCTGTAATCTTTCCCATTCCCGTAACGAGCGCATTTTGCGGGATGACCGTTTCTCCGGCACGCATCGGCTCCAACAACCGCAAGCGTACCGCTTGCCCGTCGATGATGGTCTGGTTGTCATGTACACACGCACGGATAGTGTTCTTCTCTGTTTGTGTAGCCGTGCCTACTGCCGTATGGAAACCCATGTTCCTCTCTTTGGAATATTCGGCAATGAATGTGGAATCGCTCATCGGTTGCGACAATCCCGATACAATCCGTTCATGCACCTGCCCGACGGTATTCATTTGCGCCTTGCCGTTCTTATATGTTTCGGTGGGCTTGCTTTCGGTAGCGGTGGCAACTGCCGGCTGTCCGGTAAACGGTTGTCCCTGATTCTGCGGCATATACTTTGCCGCCAACTGATAGGACTTTTCCAGCAATGCCAACTGTTCGTCCGCCGTTTCCTTCTCCGTCTGCCGGTTGTACGCCATTTCCCGAAGCTCTTCCAACTCCTTGCGCATCTCTTCCTTTTCGGGATCTTCCTTCGGAGTTTCGTAGAAATTGCCGAGCGTCCGGTTCATGTCCCGGTAAGCATTGGCGGAGGCATAGATGGTTTCTTTCGGTCGTGAACTTCCGCTGCCAGCGTAGCCACTTTTCGGTTTGACCTCCGGTTCGTCGAATGTCGGCATTTCTTCCGCCTGCTCTTCCCCCGAACCGAACATCGACGCCAAATCCTGCATCTGTTCCCGACGCTCATTCTGTTTGCGGTTGAACAAATCCTGCTCGTAAGCCGCCTGTTTGTCACCCACCAGCGCATTGTCAGCCGGTGCGGGAACATCGGTATTGAAACCGGACTGTCCCTGCTCTTCCTCCTTTTCGGAAGGTGCGAATATCAGCCACATCACTATGGCGAAGATGATGAACATAAGCGGATAGACAATCAGCTTCTTCTGTTTCTGCCGCTGTTCTTCGGTCAGTTCCTTTTTGGGCTTGTCCGGCTCTTTGGGCGGCTTCACCTCACTCTTGTTCTCCTGATTCTGTTGCCTTGCGGCTTCATCCTCTTTGCGAGGCATAGAATAAGCGGGCTTATCCTCTGCTCTCGCTTCATTCGTCTGTTCCATTGTCGTAATCATTTAATAGGTTAATACTGTCTTTCCTTTGCAGTTCGAGCAGTTTGATATGCTCTATTTCGATGCGCTGCCCCTCGTTCTTTCCCATGTTGTAAATCCCCGAAACGGAGATGTACACGGAAGCGATACTGAAAAAGAGGAACATTGTCAGCAGCACTGCCAGCCGCTTTCCGGGCGTGATGGACCCGCACAGGCGGCGGAGCTTTTCGTCCGCCCAATCCTGTATTTTTGTCATGCACCTGCCTATCATCGTTTCTGTACCTTGATGTCCTTGTTCTCGATAATCTCGAAGGCTTCGATGGTGAAGCCGTGCGGGTTATTGTCTGAGCGGACGGAGTTCAGCAGGTTGCACCTCGTGACAAGGCTGCGCTCGGTAACGTTGCTTTCACGGATAATCATTTGCCGGGCATAAGTGCTTACCTTGTAAGGATAGGTGTCGAAATTGCACGACACGCTGTCCACCTGCAACACCTGATTCACGTTTCCCGAAATGATGCGGTTGTAATACCCCTTCTCGGCAAAGTCGGTGTAATAGTTGAACGCGCTCCTGTCCGCCAGCTGCAAGGCTCGTTTGATATTCCCCTCAATCGCGCTCTTGTCGGGCGAGAGGGTGAAGAACAGCTCATGAAAACGCTTCACGTGTTCCCTTGCCTCCACAGGTCGGTTCTGTGACAAATCCTGCGAGAGGGCGAGCATCAATGATTTACCGCCGTCCAGCACGTAAATCTTCTGCCGCTGCGCTTCGGCAAAGGAGTAGGCACTCCATACGGAGTACCCCGTGATTGCCATGCAGACCACCAGAAAGACGATGCCGAACAGCCGTATCTGCCTGAAACTGCTCTCGATGTTTTTTAATGACTTAAATTCCATTGTTTTACTTTTTTATTGATTGTTTATTTTCTCCTGAACAGTCGTCCGGCGGCTCCCGCTACTTTTTTCGCTCCGTTCACAGCACCCCGTCCCATGCTTCCGGCAGCATTACCGGCAGCGTGTCCGGCACGTCCGGCGAGATTACCCGCCACCGCTCCGGCAGCGGCTCCCGTCATGGCACCCGCACGTCCGGCAATCTGATTGATCGGACGGGCTGCACTGCCCATTCCTCCTGCCTGTATAATCCAGCCCGCCACCGTAGGAATCGTGAAATAACCGAGTATCCCGATAATCATGAATACGATGTAAACGCCATTGGATGAATCAATCGAGAAATCCGGGTTATTCTGTAATTCCTTGATGTCGTTTTCAAGCATCAACACCTGTATTTTCGCCAGCACGCTGCTGAACAAGTCCGATACGGGCAGCCACAGGTATATCTGTATATAGCGGCACATCCATTGCGAAAGCGTACTTTGAAAACCGTCCCATACCGAGATGGCAAAAGCTATCGGACCGAGTATGGATAGCACTATCAGGAAGAACGTCCTGAGCGTGTCGATAAGCAGGGCAGCGGCAGCAAACAATAGCTCCAATACCTCCCGCATAAAATCCCGCACATCCTTTCTGAAATTGTACATGCTTCTTTCGACGTACATGCCGCCCATCGTGGCGATGTCCTTTGCACTCCATCCGAGTTCGTCAATCTGCTTGTCGAACTCTTCGTTGCTGACCAGATAGGCGGTTTCGGGATTGCGCATCATGGATTCATATTCCAGCTTGTCCTTCATCTCCCGGTACTTGTTCATATCCATTGTCTGTGTTTCCAGCATCCCGTGCGTTCCCTGTACAATGGGACTCAATATGCTGTTAATCGTGCCGAGCACAATCGTGGGGAAGAACAGGATGCAGATACCGATGGCGAACGGTCGGAGCATCGGGTACACGTCGATGGGTTCGGCTCTTGCGAGGGACTGCCATACACGGGAGGCAACGTAAATCAACGCTCCCAATCCGGCTATCCCTTTTGCCACCCCTGCCATGTTGGAGCAGAGGGGCATCATTTCCACATAGAGATTCTTTAATATCTCATGCAGGTTACTGAAATCGGCGGCTAACAACAGCATGGCTTACCAATATCTGTCGTTAGTGTCCCCGTACAGAGCCAGCACCCGGTTGGTGTCCCCCTTTTTCTTGGAGCGCAGGTAACTCACCGCAATGTTCTTGTTGGTATAGTACCCGACCAGATTGCGGTATTGCCTTACCGAGTTGTAGCACCTGTCCACCACGTCCATGCGCTCCTTGTCGCTGAGTGAAAGCGTGGTGATGTTCACCACTCCTTTCATCTCCTGAAGCACGTCGTTGCTCTCTTCCAGCAGTTTGGTGTACCCGAAAGCTATCGCTCCGAGTTCCTCCACCGTATAATTCTCATCGCGCATCATCTTCTGAAAACTCACGACGTAGGTGTCGGAAATTTCACCGATCATCAGGATGGTTTTCTGTACCTTGCGTGCATCCTTAACAAGATTATTTACAGATTTCAAAGGTAGGCTAAGCATCCAACGCCCTGCCGTATTACTACGGTGGGTTTTCGGAAGCT
>ERZ791577.1013-NODE-1013-length-15937-cov-18.745561_pt1 | contig 15937 bp, 8 predicted proteins | sample MGYA00509969_ERZ791577 | MGnify/ENA primary metagenome ERZ791577 (study PRJEB30046, sample SAMN00791917) | human gut metagenome | study: EMG produced TPA metagenomics assembly of the A metagenome-wide association study of gut microbiota in type 2... | reverse complement strand
CACCGAAGCAAGCAGAGAATGTCGGAGTCGGTTCTGTGATACCACGTTCTGTACCGGCCAACTTAGCGGTGAAACCAGACAGGAAGTAGTACTGAGCTTGTTCCGGGTTCAGGATAGATACCGGAGGCAATACACCGAAGGCGTCAGCTGACAGGAAGATTACCTGGTGAGCGTGAGGACCTTTAGATACCGGCTTAACGATGTTGTTGATGTGATAGATAGGATAAGAAACACGAGTGTTTTCTGTAACGCTCTTATCAGTGAAGTCAATCTTACCATCAGCAGCAACAGTTACGTTTTCCAACAGAGCGTCACGTTTGATAGCATTGTAGATATCGGGTTCGCTGTCTTTATCCAAGTTGATAACTTTAGCGTAGCAACCACCTTCGTAGTTGAATACGCCTTCGTCATCCCATCCGTGTTCGTCATCACCGATCAGCAGACGTTTCGGGTCAGTGGACAAGGTAGTCTTACCTGTACCAGACAGACCGAAGAAGATAGCAGAGTCAGTACCTTCCATGTTAGTGTTGGCAGAGCAGTGCATAGAAGCGATACCACGCAACGGGTTCTTGTAGTTCATGATAGAGAACATACCCTTCTTCATTTCACCGCCGTACCAAGTGTTCAAGATAACCTGTTCGTTGGTCTTCAAGTTGAATACAGTAGCTGTTTCAGAGTTCAGACCCAGTTCCTTGTAGTTGTCAACTTTTGCCTTAGAAGCGTTGAATGATACGAAATCGGGTTCTCCGTAGTTAGCCAGTTCTTCAGCAGTCGGGCGGATGAACATGTTAGTTACGAAGTGAGCCTGCCATGCCACTTCCATGATGAAACGTACTTTCATACGAGTAGCGGGGTTGGCACCACAGAAGGTATCAACAACAAACAGACGCTTGCCGCTCAGCTGCTTAACAGCTTTAGCTTTCAAGTCAGCCCAAGCTTCTTCAGAGCAAGGTTTGTTGTCGTTTTTGTATTCTTCAGAAGTCCACCATACAGAATCCTTGCTGGCTTCATTCATTACGAAGAATTTATCTTTAGGAGAACGACCGGTATAGATACCTGTCATTACATTTACAGCACCCAGTTCAGTTACCTGACCTTTTTCAAAACCTTCCAAACCTGGTTTGGTTTCTTCTGCGAACAGTACATCGTAAGACGGGTTGTGGATAATTTCCTTCACGTCTTGGATACCGTACTTGCTTAAATCTAAATTTGCCATTTCTTTTAATGATTTAAAATGTTGGTATTTGGTTTATAATCTCTTTCCTTAATCTCTTTTTACCTTTGATTTACAAGGGAAAACGGGTGTAGAAAAGCTCTTTTTTTCCTGCTTTTCAGCAGGTCCCTTGTTTTTCGCCTACAAAAGTAATACTTTCTTTTTAAAGAAAAGCTCTATTAGAGAAATTTTTCTCTAATAGGAAATCTTTTATAAAACCATAACAATATCTGCTAACTGAATGTTGCAAATTGAGTGAAATTCGTTTACTTTGCAGCAGATTTTAATGTGCTAATGTGCTGATATGCCAATGTGCTAATTGCCATGCGGCATTACGTACACCACATTTGCACATTAGCATATTTGCACATTAGCACATTTATAGTTATGAAGGTTATCAACTTTGCCGAGACAAATTCTGTCTTGAACCAATACGTGGCGGAAATTCGTGATGTAGCAGTCCAGGGCGACCGTATGCGTTTCCGCCGTAATATTGAACGCATTGGAGAGATAATGGCGTATGAAATGAGTAAGGAACTGACGTATTCTGTCAAGCAGGTACAGACTCCCTTGGGGGTGGCGTCGGTCAGCACACCCGATGACGAGGTGGTGATTGCCACTGTTTTCCGTGCCGGATTGCCTTTGCATACTGGATTCTTGAATATGTTCGACCATGCCGGGAACGCTTTTGTTTCCGCTTACCGTTATTATAAGGATAAGGAATGCCGTACGGTGGATGTACACATCGAATACATCGCTACTCCGGATTTGTCCAAGAAGACATTATTGATTGTAGACCCGATGCTTGCCACGGGAGAAAGTATGGAATTGGCCTGGAAGGCCTTCGTCACCAAGGGGATGCCGGCCAAGTTGCAGATAGCTTGTGTCATAGCCAGCCAGCAGGGCGTAGAGCATCTGGAAAAGCTGTTCCCTGGAGATGAAGTGACCTTGTGGTGTGCAGCAATCGACCCGGAGATGAACGAGCATTCCTATATCGTTCCCGGGCTGGGAGATGCCGGAGATTTGGCGTTCGGTGACAAGATATAAGGTTCATATATCTTTTCCATCAGCCTTTTCCCAAGTGCGGGCCTATAATGACCCGGTTCATAATAATTGTGGATGTCTTCCGTGTATTCGTTGATACCGGTGAAATCAAATACATTCCGTTTTCCGAAGAAGCGCTTCAGTGTCTTTACGTCGGCAGGGTTTATGTTGACTTGCAGGTAGTCGGGACTGATAATGATTTTTACATCGGTATCATGTTTCCGGCAAATCCACTTTATTTCCTGCAACAGATTGATTTGCTTTTCCCTGAGCACTTGGGGGGCTTCCCGGTATTTCCCGTCTCTATAATTCTTCATTTTCTCTTTGGTGAATTCTCCTTTCCGGTTTTCCCAGTACTTATCTCCCTCTTCCTTTATCATTTTCTCTCTGGGATTTAACACGTCATTGGTTACCGGGTTTCGGGTGGAGCCATAGGGGTTTATCACCCCTTTCATGTAAGGGCGATAGGTATGGAACAGCTTGTAGTCCAGATAGGGGAAGAGAAAGTTCGGGTAGAAGAAGGCTTGGCAGAATTCCTTCTGAAACTTGAAGCTGCTTATTCCCGATATGGCGGGCGGCAGAATGTTGGAATGTCCGGTGAGGCAACGGTCGTTGTGCAATGATTCCTTGTCGATAATCAGCAGTAGGTTCTTGATTGTTGCACCTGCCTTGTCCAGTGCCTTCAGCTTCAGGCAGACGGCGGCAAGGCTTTCGGCATTTCCGAATAGCCGTACGGCTCTTCCGCCGTGGAGGTATTTCTCCCATTCATGGCATTGATAAGCCATAGTGCAGGAGTTTCCCATGATATAGGAGTCGATGGGGATGGTATCCCGGTTGTTCAGATACATCTGCCACCCCACGTGCCCTTCGTTTAGTACAACCGGGGTTTGGTCGTATCGTTCATAGTTCTTCAGGACCATGAAAGGGTCGTCCAGGAAATAGACTGCCAGTAGGGCTATAAAAGGGATAAAAAGGATAAAGAGCTTTTTCATGAAACGTATGGCTGCGTTCCGTTCGCTGTTTTTCTTCATCATGTGTCTTTATTGTCAAAATTGTAAATATATGAAGCTGTCCGAGTTGAACTGTCCCAGTGTGAAAAGTATTATGGCGAGCAGATAATAGATACTCCATCTTACGGCTGCCGGCTGTCGTCCGAGGGCTTCTAGCAAATCATGCTTGGACATGAAATATTCGTAAACCAATATCAGTACGAGTGCGCTTCCTGCCACAATGCTGTTGTGGTCCGGCATTCCGATGTTCATTTCCTTCCAACTGTAATGTACGCCGAAGGAGAGGTGGCTGATGTAGTGGAACGCTTCGGCCATAGAACTTGCCCGGAAGAATATCAGAGATACGGCAAAAAGTAGGTAGGTCCTTACGACGGATAATGTGGCATATAAGCGGCTTCCCAATTGGGCTTTCAGTCTGCGGTGAAATGCTGTGGTCTTCATCTCGTAGAAGATGATGACACCTTGAATTAGTCCGTAGACAGCGAAGTTCCATCCGGCACCATGCCAGATACCCAGTCCCGTGAAGGTCAGCGCCAGACTTAGAAATACGCCCCATTGTCCCCATCCACGCAGGCTCGAGGACAACGGGAGGTACAGATAGTCGCGTACCCAGAATGAAAGCGACATGTGCCATCGGCGCCAGAAGTCGGCAGTGGTCTGCGCAATGAACGGCCGGTTGAAGTTTGGGCTGAGCTTGAATCCCAGCATGCGCGCTCCTCCCAATGCGATGTCGGTATATCCGGAGAAGTCGGCATACAGCTCTATCGGATATAGGAGGCATGCCATCAGCAATTGCACGCCTGAGGCTGTGTATACCGACCCGAAGACACCGTCTATGTATGGGGCGATGGAGTCGGCCAGTATCAGTTTCTTTATCAGTCCCACGACAATCAGTCTCATTCCGTAGACCATGGATGTATAGTCCGTAGCTTTGCAGGACTTCAGTTGGGGGAGCATGTCACTTGCTCTTTCTATGGGACCGGAAAGGAACTTCATGAAGAAGAGCATGTATATCATGAAGTCGGGCAGGCTCTTTTCCGGTTCTTCTTCTTGCCAATAGATTTCTGTCAGGTACGAAATGGCCTGGAAAGTATAGAAAGAGATTCCCAGCGGAAAAAGGATGTGGCAGTCTGTAAGCCGGTCGGCATACCGGAATGCCAACCAGCTCACGACCAGAAAACACACACCTGAAAAATAAATTCCCTTCATGCTGCTTTCCCGCTTGGTCTGTCCTATCCATTTGCCAAGGTAGAAGGTGGTAAGCGTGAGGATGAGGGCCGTTATCAGAAAAGTGAGGTGGTAGAAGCCTATGAAGAGGCAGCTGGCTGTCAGTAAGGTCGCTTTTCTGAATCGTGAAGGAAGCGTATGGTATAGAATGAAAGTACACGCAAACAGTACGACGAAGTTCAGGGATATGAATGACATTTCCTAGTTGGTTTTGGTTAAAATGGCATGGCAGATGTCTCCCACGTTTTTGAGTTTTACAATATCTCTGAAGGTGAAGCGTACATTGAATTTCTTCTCTATCTTGTTTATCAGTTGCATGTTGGTCAGTGAATCCCATCCTTCCACATCCTGGGCGGTGGTCTCATTGTCAAGTACAATGTTCTCTCTTTTCAGTACCTCCCGAAAGATGAGGCTCATTTCATTCAAAATAGTCTGTGTATCCATTGTCAAGTTTAAATTAGTTCTTGTATTTTCTTTCTGTCTGTTTTGCTACTGGTGTTCAGCGGAAACTGTTCCAGGCAATGCATATGCTTGGGAATCATGTAGTAGGGAAGCCTGCTATACAGATATTCCTCCATCTGCTGTTTGTCGAGCTGTTTCTTCTCTACGACGAGATGTAGTTCGCACTGATTGCCGTTGTCGTATTTGGGAATGACGACTACACGGCATTCACCGTTGAAAAAGTTTTTTGCCACATGTTCAATCTCGCTCAGCTCGATGCGAAATCCTTGTATCTTTATCTGTGAGTCTTTTCGTCCGCAATAGATGATGTCACCGTCGGCATCCATCCGGCAGAGGTCTCCCGTCTTGTAGTATACTTTTCCATTGGCGGTCTCTACGAGGCATTCCCCGTTTTTTTCGGGAGCATTCCAGTATCCACCCATCACTTGATTGCCGCTAATCCATAGTTCGCCGGTTTCTCCGGTAGGCAGCGGGCGACCGTCGTTATCCATAATTAGGGCATCGATGCCTTCGAAAGGCCTTCCGATAGCGGTCATGCCGTTGTGATGCTTGCAGGAGGTGACGGGTATCCGGTAGGCAGTGCAGTAGATGGTTCCCTCTGTCGGTCCGTATAGGTTTATGAAAGAGGCATTGGGGACACATTTTCTGAAAGCATCCAACAGCTCCGCGTCAGAAGCCTCGGCAGTAACCACTAGATATCTAAGTGCGGGGAGGTGTATCTCCGGAAAATAGGGACGTAGCAGCTGGAGCAGTGAAGGGGCCACGGCAGCGAAGGTCAGGTCGTATTTTTCCAGAGTTTCAATTACGTTGATGTATTTCACGCCTTCCGGAGAAACGGTGTATATGCAAGCACCCAGCGTCAGCGGATATAGAAAGGATACGATGGAAACGTCAAAAGTGAGTTCGAACATCTGCAGCATCCGGTCGTTCTCGTCCAGTTGCCAGCCGAGGCGGTGGTAGGCGGTATAGAAAGCATTCAGGTTACGGCGGGAGATGGGTACTCCTTTGGGTTCGCCCGTGCTTCCGGAGGTAAAGATGATGTAGGCATTTTCCTCTTCTGCCGTATGGAGGATGTCTTCTGCGGCATGGAACGTGGCGGAGTTCTCTGCCTGCTCTATTTCGGAGGTACATATCAGTTCCAGATTCCGGGTGTCGAGGTTCAAGACATGGATATTCTCGGTATGCAGCACGAGGCGAATGCCTGCCGAGTCGGCAATTCTGTCGTTCCTATGTTTGGGGTAGGAAGGATGGAGGATGACGTATGTCTTTCCGCAAATCAGTGCAGATAGTATGGATGCGTATGTTTCCAGTCTGTTTTCTGCGACGATGCCGATAATTTTGTCTTCTCTGTCCTTGAATAGGGAGGATATTTTCTGTACGCAAGTTGCCAGCTCTCCATAAGTGCAGGCCGTGTCTTCGATGACGAATGCCAGTCGGTCGGCATATTTGCCGAAGGCTTTCATGATGTCGCCAATCAAGTCATTTGGATACTTTTTCATTTAGTCCGTTATGTTATAGTTCAGTTTTTGCGGAAGCGATGTTTGTCCGTCGTTCATTAAAGACAGTGGTTTCCCGCAATCTCCCTACCGGGAAATCCTTAAGATTTCTAAAAAAGGAGGGATACTGTTCGGAATAAAAGAAACAGAGGGGGCAAATACATACTCACCACAGGATAGCACGGATTAACACTGCTAAAAGCTCTTTATTATCAGAACTCCTAAGGCAATCTGTGTTAATCCGTGTTATTCTGTGGTGAGTATGATATACTCTTCGGGCAAAATGGGTTTGCGAACAAAGTCCTTATTTTGCCCAGAACAGTTTGTGGTAGTAAGTGTCTTCGGCTGACACCTCTTTATAGTAGGGATTGTAGTTGACTTCCGTATTCGGGTATCTCCAGCGGTTCGGCACATTTGTGATGGTACCGGCCACTTCGGGGAAGGCTAGGCCGGACGGATAGCCGGTACGTCGGATATCACTCCATGCCTCACGACTGGCTAGGAAACCGAAATGCAGCCACTTTTGGGTAATGATGGCATCCAGCTTGTCTGTATATTTCGTGCTGTTCCATTTGGCAGCGGCGAAAGAGGCGGTTTCTTCGGCGGTAGGGGCATCATACCGGCGTGCGTTTTCACCCGTACTTACCGAATCGTAATAGTAGTAAAGCGTGATGGACTGGCTGACAGCCTTTTTGAACTCTTCTTCCGCTTTCGCTTCATTCTTTGCCACTCCATACCCCATTTCATAGGCTTCCGCTTTCAGGAAATGGATTTCGGGTGAGGCCATTATCAGCATGTCGAATTTGTCGTTTTCCCAAAAGAAACCTTTCTGCGTGATTTGTGAGAAACCGGTGTTGCTGGTATTGACTTCGTCTTGTGCCTGCGAGTTGTAATATTCCGTCAGCTCATCCGCCACGGTAAGGTCTGTACCCAGATAACGGTGCTCGTCCAATTGACCGGTGTTCTGGTTGGTAATCTTCACGGGATTGAAGTTGAGCAGGATGCGCGGGTCGTCTTCTCCTTTCACATAAACGCCGCTCAGTGGGTCATTGCTGGTCATATCATAGTTGCCATGGCCCAGCATGCGGTCGATGATGGCGCCCGAAGCAAGTCGGTTGGTTACCCAGTCACCCAGTCCGTGGCCTGCGGTGAAGTTCAGTTGCCCAGACTTCTGGTTGACAATGAGAATGTTGTTTTCTTGTTCCTCTATCAACGGATAGGCTGACGGATTTTCCAGGATTTCCTTGATGGCGGTACGGCCTTCCGCCTGCAAGTCTCCTTGCGCGGCTACGCGCATGGCAAGGCGCAGTCGCAAGGAGTTTGCATAGCGTTCCCATTTGTCCATGTCCCCGTTGTTGATAAAGTCTTGTGTATTGAAGTTCCTCGGTGTGGGGATGGAGCGGAACCGCGGAGCAATTTCTTTGAGCTCATCAAGAATGGTTTTATAAATATCCTCGGCCTTGTCATAATGAGCATACGATTTACCTACATCGTTGGTAAGCGGCAGCGTACAAGCTTCCGAGAAAGGCATATCCCCGAAAACGTCCACTGTGGCGGCAAAGAAATCGTACAACTGTACTTTGGCGGCAAGATAGAATGCCTCGTCCTGGGCTTGTTCTGCCGCGCTTTCTTCCTCGTAGAGAGATTCCAGCTTGCGGAACTGGGCCAGTGCCGAATACACATTGTCCCACTGTCCGTCAATAGCGGGTATATAGCCGGGGGTATACATATCCGTAGTGTTGGAGTAGCCGAAGGTTTGTGCATACTTGCCCGTAAACTGTGAATCGAATCCGAAGAACCGGTTGTATTCGTAAACATCATAGTCCTTTACTTTTTGGAAGACTCCTACCATCAGATTACTGATGGTGACTTGGGTTACTTTGGAGGGGTCTTCGTATTTGCTGTCGAAGTCATAATCCGTACAGCCTGATGTTGTCAAGAGGAATGCTCCCAATGAAACAAGAGATAATATCTTTGTCTTTTTCATACTCTTTGTTGTTTTTTGGATGGTTGTTTTGTCAGAAACTTGCACGAAGTGAAACACCGAAACTGCGGGTAGCTGTGGTAGAACTTCCCACGGTAGCCTGGTTGGCCCAGGATGTTCCGACGGACGACTCCGCATCGTAGTTTTTCAGTGCTTTGTAGAAGTAGAAGAGATTACGTCCGAAGACCGACACACTCAGCCGGCCCAGTCCCAGTTTGGAGATCATCTTTTCGGGAAATTGGTAGCCGATGGTCAATTCACGCAGTTTGACATAAGAATTGTCGAATACCGAATGGCGGTATGTCAGCTGTTCGGCCTCCGTTCCCCAATTATAGGTGGTGTTGTAGTAATAGCCTGCCGGAATGATACGTGTGTTTCTTTCGCCAGTGGAGGCCACTACACCCGGAAGAATGATGCCGTCGTGGTAGATTATCTCTCCGTTGGGGCCGGCACCCGTGGAAGGGTCTACTTGTACCGGAATTCCGCTGGAATTGTTGTCGCCCGGATAGTAATAGGATAGTCCGCCGTGTTCCGTATCACGGTACTTCAGGGATTCGGGTGTCAGACCCACTGCGGTGGCATATTGGTTCATTTCGTTGATGACATCTCCTCCGATGCGGAAGTCGATACTGAAATCGAGGAATACATTCTTGTAGGAGAAAGAGTTGAATAGACCTCCTACGCCTGCCGGATTGATGTTGCCGACTTTCTGCAATTCAGTTTGGTTGAGGTAAAGACCTTTATCGGAAACGAGGTACTCACCGTTTTCGTTCACCTGGGGAACCTGTGCATAGATGTCACCCATTGGCTGGCCTTCCACAGCTTGTATTTTTATTCCGCTGCCTCCGGAGTTGAGTATTTCCAGATAGGGCACTCCATCGGCCAGTTTCACCACTTTGTTCTTATATACACCATAGTTGGCTGTCAGGTCCCAGCGGAAATCTCTGGTCAGTATGGGAGTGGCACTGATTGATATATCCCAGCCGCGGTTGGCTACCTCACCCACATTCATCAACACATTCTTTACGCCTGATGTGGAAGGTTGCGGCGTGGAGAGTATCTGGTCCTTTACACGGTTGTTGTAGTAGGATATATCTATACCCAACCGGTTGTTTAAAAACTTGCTTTCCAGACCTATCTCGTATTCGTATTTCTTTTCCGGATGGATATCTGCATTCCCCCATGAAGAGGGAATGGTGTTCCAGGTGAATCCGTTGTCCGAACCTTGCTCGTAGACGATATTGGCGGTATAGGTTTCAGGAGCATTTCCTACGATACCGTATGAGAGGCGCAATTTTCCATAGTTCCACCATGACGGCATGTGGAAGGCTTGGGTGAAGAGGAAACTCAGATTGGCGGAAGGATAGAAAAAACTCTGGTCTTTTAGGGTAGACGAGCGTTCCTGGCGTCCGGTCAGTTCAAGGAATAGATAGTTGTCCCATCCCAGGCTCAGTGTACCCATATAGCCGGTTTTCAGTAGTTCCATACGTTGCAGAGTACTGCTTGGCGTGTAGCGGCTGGCATTGAGGTCGAACCAGTTTTCCGTGACAAGCCCGCCATTGGTGGAGACCCTGATATTGTTCATATTTTCGTAGCGTCCGGTCCAGCCTACGGTGGCGGCAATGTCGAAGCGGTTGATATTATAGTTGAAGTTCAACATAACATCTCCATAAACAATGTCGTAACGGCGGTTGATGGACTGGAAGCTGCCGTTGGGGTCGTATAGGGAATTGGGTTGTTCGCTTTCATATTTCAGTGTTTGCTTCACATCTGTGATATCAGTTGAAACCTGGGCACGCAGACTCAGCCAGTTGGTTATCTGCCAGGTGGGGCGAATCATACCGATGAGCCGGTTCTCTGTCTCGTCGCTATGGTGATGGTACATATTCCACAGCATGTTGTTCACTCCGGTGGCGTAACTGGGGTCGTAGGCCCATGATTCCTCGGGAGTCAGCGTGGCGTTTCCTCCGACAAAGGTATTACGGTATCCCAGACTGGTGACGTAACTTTGTTTCAGATAGGGAATGTCCAGGAAGGTGGAGAACATGTTGCCGAAACCGCTGTATAGGTTGAGCGAGGTTTGCGGGCGGTCTTCTACATTCTGTACGATGTAGTTAAGGGAGTATTCCAGTTTCAGCGGTTTCGCCAGTTGATACGAACCGGTCAGCTTGAAGTTGTGTTTGGTGAAGCTTCCGGTCAGGGCATTGGGAATCTCGTCCATGAATGTGTAGGAGAAGCGGTTGCTGGTGGTTTCCGTCCCTTGTGAGATGGCGAGATTGTAAGTCTGGGTCCAGCCGGTGCGAAACAACTCTTTCCACGGGTTGTCGGTCAGTGCCTGGTAGGGGCGCATCTTCCCGTCCCAGTAAAGTACCTCGCTGCCGTCGTATTTCGGGCCGAAGGACAAGGTGGTGGAACGGAGGCTTTTGTAGCTTTGTCCGTTTAGGGTTCTCTGATAGAAGCCTCCCGTCTGTTTCTCATAATCGCTGTATGCGGTGTTGTAGGTTCCCGGCCCGTATACGGTCTGTACTTTTGGCAGATAAGCCGGTAAGTTTGCCATGACTTGGGCATTGAAGTCCACCGTCAGCTTGCCGCTTTTGGCGCGCTTGCTAGTGATGACTACCGCACCGTTTGCAGCCTCCGAGCCGTAGAGAGCTGTGGCAGAAGCTCCTTTCAGAATACTGAGGCTCTCGATGTCCTCTGGGTTGATGTCTACCAGACCATTGGAACGGATTTGTCCGTCGTTGCCAAATTCGGCGAAGTCCGTGCCTTTACCCGTGCCGCCGTTGCGGATGGGTACACCGTCCAGAATGATGAGTGGCTGGTTATTTCCAGTGATGGAAGTCAGTCCGCGTACGTTGATGGAGACAGCTCCGGCAGAACCGCCTTGTGTCTGTGTGATGCGGACTCCCGGTGCTTTACCGTACATGGCAGAGGCAAAGTTGGGTGCTCCTGCCTTTACCAATTCGTCTGCACTGATGGTACTGATGGCATAGCCGACACGTTTCGTGTCTTTTTTGATACCCATTGCCGTTACTACGACTTCTTTCAGTTGCTGGGTATCTTCGCTGAGTGTAATCTTCAGGTCGCCTTGCTTTTTTCGTTTTGCCAGGTTTATCTCCCGGGTAGCATAGCCCATGTAAGCGATAGAGAGTGTTGCATCTGCAGGAACGGTCAGTGTGAAGTTGCCGTCCACATCGGTAATGACGCCGTTGTTGGTGCCTTTCTGTATGACGCTGGCACCGATAAGCGGTTCTCCCGTTACATCTCTTACAATGCCTGTAATGGTTCGGTTCTCTTGTGCAAAGGCTGTTCCGGTGAAAAGAAATGTTAATAACCAACTTGCAATAATCAAACTTTTTTGGAAGTGCGACGCTGAATGTGGAATGTCACACCGTTTTCTCATCCTGATTTTCATACTACTGAAAAATAATTGATTTATCTTATTATAAATGTTACGTCCTTTCGGCGGATATTTTAGCAAGAGGTATGCCAAACGAAAGGCAGACTATCCTTTTAAGGATGAATAATGTTGATAATCAATTGCTTATTTTCTATCGGGAAAAAGGGAAGTTCGGGTGTTTGTGGTGTGGAGATGTGGAAAAAATCCACAGTAGGTATTCCACAATTTCCCTCTCTTCCCTTGAAGTCTTGTTCGTCGGAGGTCTGTTCTATCGCTGCAATAAAATCTGGTGCAGTTGCAGTGGTTGCATTTTCTTTTCAGGGTGGGAGTGTTTTTGACCTTTATCTGGGAAGGATTACTCGAACGAAGGAACTATCAGCCTGCGGTTTGTGAGAGAAAGGATAGGGAGGTACTCTTACTTTTAGGAAATTAATATCATGTTTGCACCTTATTTGTTTCGTGCAAACATAATATTAATAAGAAATGATACAAGCTATTAATATTGCAACTCAAAAGTGTGGAAGCAAAATGCGCTTCCATACTTTTGAGTTGCTTCCACAGCATCTGAAATGCCGTTGGATAAGAAATTTCGGCAGATGAGTGGAAGTGTGGAAGCAACTTATGCAAAAATCTTAGTGGTTTATTTTACTTCCCACGTATCATTCGTCATCAGTAATTCCTCGAAGTTGTGATACTTCTTCTTGGCAGACACCTCTTCGATTTGTTCATGAACAGCATCGTCGTAAGTAGGAGCTTCCACATCGCGGATAACACCGAGTGCAATCGGGAAGTCGGGACCTTCCATCAAGGCAAGCTTCAGTTGCAGGGTGTTGTCCATGCAGTGGGCATCGTGGATAAGGATATCCTTCTCTGTAATGCCGTTCTCACCGAGTTTCACGACTTTTAGACCAAAGCCTTCCTGCATCAGTCCGTATTCGTTGTTCTCGCCGAAGAGCATTGGTTCGCCGTGTTTCAAGTAGATAGCATTCTTGGCGCGGTCTTCCTTTTTGGCTACGGAGTCATGCGTACCGTTATTGAAGATAACGCAGTTTTGCAGAATCTCGCAAACGGAAGCCCCTTTGTGAGCCATGGCTGCCTTCAATATTTCCACTGTCCCCGGAGCATCGGTAGCTACCGCGCGGGCAAAGAAACGGCCGCGGGCACCGAAGCAAAGCTCTGCCGGGTGGAATGGATCTTCTACCGTACCATAGGGAGACGACTTGCTGACGAAACCACGTGGAGAGGTCGGAGAATATTGACCTTTGGTCAGACCGTAGATGCGGTTGTTCAGCAGAATCATGTTCAGGTCGATGTTACGGCGTACGGCGTGGATGAAGTGGTTACCGCCGATGGCCAGACCGTCACCGTCGCCGGAGATTTGCCATACCGTCAGGTTGGGATTGGCAACCTTGGCACCTGTAGAGATGGCAGCAGCACGTCCGTGGATGGTCTGCATCGCATACGTATTCATGTAATAGGGCAGACGGCTGGAGCAGCCGATACCTGAGATGACGGCATTCTCCCAAGGAGCTTTGCCGATTTCTGCCATTGCTTTGTGCAGTGAAGCCAGAAAGAAGTGGTCACCACAACCCGGACACCAACGGGGTTGTCCTTTTTTATAGTCTTTTGCTGTATATTCGCACATAATCTTTTTTAATTGATAGTTGATAATTGATAGTTGATAATTGGTGGCTGGTCATTGATAATCCGCATATTACGCATGGTTATTATCAATTGTCAACTGTCAATTATCAATTAATTTATTGAACGCTGCGACCAGCTCGGCAACGACGAACGGTTGTCCTTTGACTTCGTTGAACTGGTACGGGGTGAAGTTGTCTATCTTCATACGTAGATAACCTGCAAATTGTCCGAGATTCTGTTCGGCAACTACCACCTTCTTGTACTTCTTCAGAACGGTTTCCGTGTTCTTGGGGAGCGGATTCAGATAAGTGAAGTGGGCGAGGGCAACCTTCTTGCCTGCCTTGTTCATCTCTTCCATGGCCGAATACAAGTGGCCGTATGTACCGCCGAAACCGACAATCAGCAAATCGGCATCGTCTGCACAGCCTTGCACTTCTACATCAGGTACGGGGATTTTGGCAACCTTCTCGGCACGAAGGTGGCACATCAAGTCATGGTTTTCGGGATCGGTGGAGATGGCACCGGTATTGCTGTCTTTCTCCAGACCGCCGAGGATGTGCATATAGCCCTCTTGTCCGGGGATGGCCCAGTAGCGGGCACCCGTTTCGGGATTGCGTTTGTACGGAGTATAGTTGTCCTTCATTTCGGGAGTCACGTAGGGAGGGGTGATGGCGGGATAGTCTGCCAGTTTGGGCAGCTTCCAGGCGCCGGAGCCATTGGCAACAAAGCCGTCGGTCAGCAATACGACCGGGGTCATGTGCTCCAGTGCAATTTTGCTTGCCATGTAGGCTGCATCGAAACAGCTTGTGGGTGAAGAGGCGGCGATGACGGGCATTGGGCTTTCACCGTTGCGGCCGAACAATGCCTGCAACAAGTCTGTCTGCTCTGACTTGGTGGGCAGACCGGTAGAAGGACCGCCACGTTGCACGTCGAGCACAACCAGCGGAAGTTCTGTAATGACTGCCAGGTTCATAGCTTCCGATTTCAGGCAGACACCGGGACCGGAAGTGGAGGTCACAGCCAGCGCACCTGCAAAAGCGGCGCCGATAGAAGTGGCGCAACCGGAAATCTCGTCTTCGCATTGCACGGTCATCACGCCCAGAGACTTGTGCTTGGAGAGTTCGTGCAGTACATCGGTTGCCGGAGTAATGGGATAGGAGCCGAGGAACAGCTTCAAGCCAGCCTTTTCAGCTGCGGCGATGAAACCGTAAGCAGTTGCTTTGTTCCCCGTGATATCCATGTATCTGCCGGGAACGGTAGTCTTACTTTCAATCTTATATGTATGGGCTACGGAAGCATGGGTGTTGTGTCCGTAGTCATATCCTGCATGGATGACCTTGATATTTGCCCCGGCAATTTCGGGCTTTTTGGCGAATTTCTCGCGGATGAAATCTTCGGCTATTTTCAGATCGCGGTTGAACAGCCAGCATACCAGGCCTACTGCAAACATATTGCGGCATTTCAGCATGGACTTGTTGTCCATTCCGGTGTCGGCAAGGCAGTCTTTCACCATCTTCGAGATGGGGGCGGCGATGACATCCTGCTTAATACCCATTTCCTCTATCGGGTTATCGGTCTTGAAAGCGGCCTTTTCCAAGTCTGACTTCTGGAAAGCATCTGTATCGATGATGATACAAGCAGTGGATTTAGCAAACTTATATTGGGTTTTCAGTGCGGCGGCGTTCATCGCTACCAATACGTCGCATTTGTCACCCGGGGTATAGACTTTCTCTGCACCGATATGTACCTGAAAACCGGAAACACCGGTAAGTGAGCCTTGTGGGGCGCGGATATCTGCCGGATAGTCGGGGAATGTACTGATATCATTGCCCACGGTAGCCGAAACTGTTGAAAAGATGTTGCCGGCGAGCTGCATACCATCGCCGGAGTCTCCGGAAAAGCGGACTACCACTTGATCCAGTTCTTTTACCATCATGTCGTTTGCCATAATTTCGTATTACTATGATTAATTTATAGGATCACTTAAAATCTGTTCTCATGTTGGTTGGGGTACTTACAAAAAGTACTACGCTTTTTATAGGCGCGTTTGCAAATGTCGGAAAGTTATGCGACTTGGCAAAATCTTTTCGAGTTAATCTGTGATTGTGTACTAAAAGAATTGAGAAATGAGTGTTTTTTGATATTTGGAGTGAACAAAACTCTGACTATGTGTCTGACTTGGAGGTATAAAAGTTGCATATTATCATTTGTTTTAGTAATGTGTGTATTGACTAAATGTAAGATGTATTGCCTAAATAAATGCGGCATGAAGCAGATTTGACTTTACACTTTGATAAAATCTTGTGTTGACTGTATTTTCTTGACTTCTCGATAAAAGATCTGTCCGGCCTTGTAAAATCGAGAGAATGCCTTATCTTTGCAACCGCAAATGTTGCTGGTCCTGTAGTTCAACGGATAGAATAGAAGTTTCCTAAACTTTAGATAGGGGTTCGATTC
>ERZ791577.1004-NODE-1004-length-16032-cov-17.294423_pt1 | contig 16032 bp, 11 predicted proteins | sample MGYA00509969_ERZ791577 | MGnify/ENA primary metagenome ERZ791577 (study PRJEB30046, sample SAMN00791917) | human gut metagenome | study: EMG produced TPA metagenomics assembly of the A metagenome-wide association study of gut microbiota in type 2... | reverse complement strand
CCTTGCCGCCCCTTTTCGCTTGGCTTTGTAGGGAATGTGTCTTACCCCTCTGCGGCGGCCTGAGGGCAGGCCGCCCTACAATCTCCCTCAAAAGGGATTATGTAGTAGGGGCGGCATATATGCCGCCCGCGCCTCCCTTGCCAAAGGCGATGCCTGCGGGGCTTTACTTCACCTCATTCACCAACCCTTCCCCCCTCGCAAACGCCCGCGCATTCTCCATCGTCGTAATGGCAATGCTCTGTAACGCGGTCCGGGTAAAAAACGCCTGATGGCTCGTCACCACCACATTCGGAAAGCTCAGCAAAATCGGTACGACCTCGTTCTGCAATACATCGTCGGAAAAATCCTCAAACACCTGTTCGTCCTCGTCCTCATAGACGTCCAGCCCGACACCCGCAAACTTGCGGTGACGCAACGCGTCGATGAGCGCGTCGGTGTCGATCAGTCCACCCCGGCTCGTGTTGACCAAAATTGCACTGTCACGCATCATTTTGATTGTATCTGCGTTGATCATGTGGTAGGTTTCCGCTGTCAGCGGGCAGTGCAGGCTGATGAGGTCGGCTGTGCGCAGCAGCTCGTCCAGCTCCACATAGCGCACAATACCGTCCAGCGCCGGGTTCTTGTACTGATCGTAGGCCAGCACCGTCATCCCAAATCCGTGGCAGATACGGGCCATGGCCGCGCCGATGCGCCCGGTGCCGACGATGCCCGCCGACGAGCCGTAAAGGTTGTACCCCAGCAGGCCGTCCAGCGCAAAATTGTTGTTGCGCACCTTGATATACGCCTTGCACAGCCGCCGGTTGGCCGCCTGAGCCAGCGCCATGGCGTGCTCGGCCACGGCCTCCGGGCTGTACCCCGGCACACGAAGCACCGTTATACCGTGCTTTTTAGCCGCCGCCAGGTCCACATGATTGTACCCGGCGCAGCGTAGCAGCAGGCAGCGGATGCCCACCTGAGCCAGCTTTTCCAGCACCGGTGCCGCGCAGTCCGCATTGACGAATGCACACACCGCGTCACCGCCCTGCGCCAGCGGCGCGGTGTCAGCGTCCAGATTGGCCGTCAGGAACCTGATTTCGCAGCCGTATTCCGGATCCGCCGCCAGCACATCAAAATAGTAGTGGTCGTATTCCCGCGTGCCATAAAAAATAATTTTCATTAAAAATCCCCCAGTCATATCCAGTATCTGCCGTTTACAGGCATAGTATACCGGATAGACCGGGGGATTTCTGTTGTCGAAACAACACCTCTATATACAGGCTCAAATTCCTGCTTCTTTGATTTCTTTGGCAGTAATGTCCACCAGTTCCATGCGGCGCTTTTTCTTGTTGCCGAAAGCGCCACTCATACTGCTCCAGCCGTCGGTCAAGGTATCAAGAACGGCATTCTTCGCCATGTTGCCAAGGCCAGCCACCTCTGCACTGCGCATGATGGTGAATTTTCCCTTTGCACCCGTGATCCACACCTGGTTGTTACGGTCAACCGGCGGGAATACAATTACCGCACCGATGCCATGCTTCGTGAGTTCCGGAACTCCAGCTTCAAATTGGATGTCCTTCATCCCCTCGAACAGGTCTGCCGGTGTAGCATAATTCCCTTTCAGCTCCAGCTTGACGTTCTTCACACCCATCATTTCACTAAGTCCCATATAGTGACCTCCTTTTTGATTTCTATGTTGTAAGCTCACAGAGCTTTCTGAACATATTGTTTCAAACAGATTTGCTCCCCTTTTAGTAGGGCAGCTTGCGCTTTTCAGTGCATTCGCCAAAGCCGATGAATTTTTCGAACAGGCCTTTTGTCAGCATGGCCGCCGCATCGCTGTTTCTCGGCACAAATGCATAGTAATAGTTGGCCTTCTTCTTGCGGCCCCACAGGATCTTAGCGTCATGCCGACCGCTTTTCAGCAACGCTTCGGCTCGGTCGTAGTCGCCCTCCGAGACCTCGCAATCTGTGTCACAGGGGGCAAGGTCCGGGGTAGAGAACTGGATGTAATAGTCATACTCGGTGCGGCAATCATCTTCATCGGGGGTGCTGTCATATTCGTGCTCGTACACACCATCGATGTGAATATCCGCGATATAAAGTTCGCCGTTTGCAATCATTTCTTTTACGGTAAGCAGTGCATTGCCAAACAGCTTCTTTTTCTGCTCGCCGAGGGCTTCGCCTACACTGAGAGGCACCTTTTGCCAGTTCAGAGTGGAAAGCGGCACCAGCGGTTTGGCCTCACGTCCGCAAGCCGTGCATTTACCCGCGGCCACCTCACTGCCGCATAGCGTGAAATCAGTATTTATAACATTCGACCAAGCGTTCTTTGAACGTATCATGGCATTGCTTGACCGCCACAACTGCCGCGGCTTCAGCTATTGGCAGCAAGTACAGGGGCGTGGCAGTAAGACGGGGGAACCGCACTATGGCAGCCATGCCTGGCCCAGTATGTGTTCCGCCATCATCACTATCATAGATGAGGCTAAGGTGGCTCCGTTGCTCGAAGCGCTCCACCGGATGGACAAGGAGACCGAGCAACTCGGACTCCGTGCTTTTGTTTGGAATATCGAACAGACCATTTAATCGGGTCTGCTCTGTCTATAACCGTTATCCCCGGAGAAAAAATCTTGTTTCTTTGGGGATAATTCTTTTTTGTCCGGAGAGATTTTTTCAACCTATATCTATATCTTTGCGGCCACATTAGGTATGGAAAAGAATTCATTGAAATATACGGGTCTGTTGGCGTTTATCGTATGGGGTGCATTGTTGCTGATGCATCTGTTGCCAAGTATTACGATGGGTGGCCGTGTGCTGAGGCGTGTGGATATCTTGGGGGACGTGCGTCGTCCTTCCAAGCCGGTGAGTGAGCCGGACAGCCTGCTGCCTCCGCCCCCGAAGGTGAAGCCCGCCTTTGTGGACACCTGCCGTGCGGGCATGACGTGCATTGAAGATTACAGCGATTCTACCATGCGTGGCATGACGCGGTTCTATCAGGCGCTCGACGAGCTTGCCAAAGCACCCCGTCCGGTTCGTATCGCCTACTTCGGCGACTCCTTTATCGAAGCGGATATTCTGACAGCCGATTTGCGTGAGATGCTCCAGAAAAGATATGGCGGTTGCGGAGTAGGTTTTGTCACCATCACCTCCATGACCAGCGGTTTCCGCCCTACGGTGCGTCACTCCTTCAGCGGATGGCAGAGCCATTCTGTCATGGACTCCGTGTTCTTCGACCGTAGCAAGCAGGGAGTCTCCGGACATTACTTTATTCCGAATACCGGTGCTTATGTGGAACTGCGGGGGCAGAAGAACTATGCTTCCCGTCTGGATACTTGCCGGCGTGCCAGTATCTTTTTCTATAACCGCGGCACGACCACCCTTTCTGTCCGCGTCAATCGCGGCGAAGCGACTACCGAGACTTTTGAGCCGGTTGGCGATTTGCAGGAAATGACGGTAGAGGGAAATATCGGTTCCGTCCGTTGGACGGTGGAGAGTGCAGATTCCACCTTGTTCTATGGTCTTGCCATGGACGGCACTTCGGGCATCGTGCTCGACAACTTCTCATTGCGTGGCAGCTCCGGCCTCTCCCTCCGTTCTGTTCCCGTGTGGATGATGCGTGAGTTCAACGAACAGCGCCCTTACGATTTGATAATCCTGCAGTACGGACTGAATGTGGCTACAGAGCGCGGACGGAATTACGACAAGTACATTGCCGGCATGCAGACAACGGTGCAGCATCTCAAGGAGGCCTTTCCGCAAGCAGCCATCCTCATAGTCAGCGTGGGCGATAGGGACTATAAGACCGAAGAAGGGGAGCTGCGTACCATGCCTGGCATCAAGAATCTGGTTCGTTATCAACAGAATTTGGCGGCGGATGAGGCTGTCGCTTTCTGGAACATGTTCGAGGCCATGGGTGGGGAAGGCAGTATGGCAGACATGGTGCATGCCAAGCCGTCATTGGCCAATTATGATTATACGCACATCAACTTCCGTGGTGGAAAGCATCTTGCGGGATTACTTTATGAGTCTTTGATTTATGGCAAGGAACAGTATGACAGAAGGAGGGCCTACTATGAAGAGGAGCCATAAGGAGGATTCACGATTGTACGATTTACGATGTACGATTTGCTGCGCGGTGCTGGTGCTGATTGCGGCGATACGGCCGCTCCATGCACAGGACATACTGCCAGGCAGCCTTTCGTGTCATGCCGGTGGAGCGGATTGTGATACTCTCTGCCTCTATTCCCAACGTACGGATACGGTGTCTGTCCCTTTGATAACTTTTCCCGCCGCATTCCGGCAAATGAAGGAGAATGTACTTACCGACAGTCTGGGTATTCTTAATCCTTTCTGGGAGAAGTTGCGTCTGTCCCGGCTGGGCGCTTCCGCTGATACGCTTCGCATCGTACATGTGGGCGACAGCCATATACGCGGCCATATCTTCCCCCGTACCACCGGTGCGTTGATGCAGGACACTTTCGGGGCAGTCTCTTATACCGATGTAGGTATCAACGGTGCATTTTGTACTACTTTCACCCGTCTGGACCGTATTGCTGATATTGCGGCTCTGCATCCCGACCTGCTTATTCTTTCCTTCGGGACGAACGAAAGCCATAACCGCCGTTACAATACAATGCTGCACTATCGCCAGATGGACGACCTTGTACGCATGCTTCGCGAGAAACTGCCGAATGTACCGATGTTGATGACCACTCCTCCGGGCTCTTACGAGAGTTTCCGGCAGCGTCGCCGTCGTCGGACCTATAAGATTAATCCGCGTACTGCCGTTGCCGTGCAGACCATCCGCCGCTATGCCGATGAAAACGGATTGGCGGTATGGGACATGTACGAAATACTTGGCGGTACCCACCGTGCCTGCCTCAACTGGCAGGAAGCTGGATTGATGCGTCCGGACCATGTACACTATTTGCCGGACGGTTACCGCCTGCAAGGCGAGCTGTTCTACCAGGCCTTGTTAAAAGCTTATAACGATTATGTGGAATATTGACGAATTTTTATCCGGATTGAATATAGACTTGGACCGTTTGCGCGATGTCTTCACTTATGACCCGCAAGCCCCGATGATATTCAGCAGTGGTATTTTCCTCTGGCTGTTTGTCGCTTTTATATTGGTTTATCTGTTGTTGCAACGCCGGACGACGGCGCGTTTGCTGTTTGTCACCTTGTTTTCCTATTACTTCTATTATAAAAGTAGTGGCACTTATTTCTTCCTGCTTGGACTGGTGACGGTCTGTGACTTTTTCATTGCACGCTTGATGGCACGCGAGGCTATTCCCTGGCTACGTAAGGCATGGGTTGTGTTGAGTCTGTTCATCAATTTGGGATTGTTGTGTTACTTCAAGTACACCAATTTTCTGGGCGAAACTTTTGCCTCGCTGACGGGAGGCACGTTCACGACAATGGATATTTTCCTTCCGGTGGGCATCTCTTTTTTCACTTTTCAGTCGTTGAGCTATACGATAGATGTGTACCGTCGCCAGATAACGCCTCTGACCAGTTTGTTGGATTATGCTTTTTATGTTTCTTTCTTTCCCCAGTTGGTGGCGGGTCCTATTGTACGTGCCCGTGATTTCATTCCGCAAATCCGCCGCCCGCTGTTTGTCTCCAGGGAGATGTTCGGACGTGGAATCTTCCTCATCGTGAGTGGGCTCTTCAAGAAAGCGGTTATATCGGACTATATCAGCGTTAACTTTGTAGAGCGTATTTTTGATAATCCTACTCTTTATTCGGGGGTGGAGAATCTGATGGGTGTTTATGGCTATGCCTTGCAGATTTATTGCGACTTCTCCGGTTACAGTGATATGGCTATCGGCATTGCCTTGTTGCTGGGCTTCCATTTCAATATCAATTTCGATTCCCCTTATAAGTCCGCTTCCATTACGGAATTTTGGAGGCGGTGGCATATTTCGCTTTCCAGCTGGTTGCGCGATTACCTTTATATTTCTTTGGGAGGCAACCGGAAGGGGAAAATCCGCCAATATGCCAATCTCATCATTACCATGTTCCTGGGCGGCTTGTGGCATGGCGCTTCGTGGAATTTTGTACTTTGGGGAATGATGCATGGCGTTGCGCTTGCAGCCCATAAGTTCTGGATGACGCTTACCGGGCGTAAGAAGGGGACGGAGAGCCATGGCATCCACCGCTTCTTCGGAGTGCTTGTCACTTTCCATTTTGTTTGTTTCTGCTGGATATTCTTCCGTAATGCGGAGTTCTCCACATCAATGGATATGCTGAAGCAGATATTCACTACTTTCCGTCCGCAACTCTTCCCGCAGCTGGTAGAGGGTTATTGGGAAGTGTTTGCACTGATGGCATTGGGCTATCTGCTGCATTTTGTGCCCGACAGTTGGGAACGTGCTTGCACAAAAACAGTAATCCGCCTCCCCTTGTTGGGAAAGGCGGTACTGATGCTTGCTGTAATCTATCTGGTCATTCAGATGAAAAGTTCGGAGATACAGCCGTTTATCTATTTCCAGTTCTGATTACTTCTTCTCGGTCGCTGTGGAGTCTGCCTGCTGTCGGAAGGGTTCTCGGTAGTTGAGCCCGTCTCTCCGGTAGAGGCCGATGAGTCCGGCCAGTCGGGTAGTGAAGTTTGTATAATCTTTCTTTTCCAGTTGTGTCCATTGTACTTCGGCAAGGGCGGCCATACGGGGGAGAACCATATACTCTACCTGTTCGCTGGTCGGGATGTATTCTGTCCAAAGGTTGGCTTGTGTGCCGAGTATGTGCTTGGCTTGTTCTTCGGTCAGTGAGGCGGTAGGATTCAGACTGTATACTTTCTCCAATGGGACAAAGCCTCCGATGGCAAATGGTTCGTGCCGGGTATCCTCACTTTGGTAATAATCAAAGTAGCAATAGTCATTGGGTGTCATTATCACGTCGTGTCCCAGTTGGGCCGCCTTGATTCCTCCTGCCGAGCCACGCCATGACATAACAGTTGCGTTGGGGGCGACGTCGCCTTCCAGAATCTCATCCCAGCCGATAATCTGGCGTCCTTTACTATTGAGGAGCTTTTCGATACGTGTCATACAATAGCTCTGCAGACGGTCTTCGGCAGTATGGTTCTTGTCGGCTTTCAATTTTTCGGTTCTGATACGTGCCTGGCATTTGGGACACTTTTCCCAACGGGTGCGGGGAGCTTCGTCACCGCCGATGTGGATGTATTTGGAAGGGAATATGTCAATGATTTCGGCCATGACATCTTCGAGGAACTGCATGGACTTTTCGTTGCCGATGCACAGCACATCTTCGAATACGCCCCAACGTGGGCACACTTCATACGGTCCACCGGTACATCCCATTTCGGGATAGGCGGCCAGTGCGGCAAGCATGTGTCCGGGCAGGTCTACTTCGGGGATGACCGTGATATAGCGCTCCCCGGCATATTTTACGATTTCTTTGGCTTGCTCCTGCGTATAGAAACCGCCATACCGGGTGTTGTCATACTCTTCGGTGTTCCGGCCGATAACGGTACGGTCGCGCCAGGCGCCAATTTCCGTCAGCTTGGGATACTTCTTTATTTCTATTCTCCAGCCTTGGTCTTCGGTGAGGTGCCAGTGGAAGGTATTCATATTGTGAAGTGCCAGCAAGTCTATGTATTTTTTTACGAACTCAATGGGAAAGAAGTGGCGGCCCACATCGAGGTGCATGCCCCGGTAGCTGAAGCGGGGTTCATCCTGGATGCTGCCGGCAGGCAATAGGATAGAGGTGGCTTTGGTTTCGGCGGGGATTGATTTACGCAGGGTTTGTATACCGTAGAACACCCCGTTCTCGGTCTGTCCGTTTAGGGTCACCCGGTCGGCTTTGACGGTCAGCACATAGCCTTCCCGGTTGCCGATGGCCGGATCCAGTCCCAATGTGATGGCGCCTTTGGGCGCTTCGCTCCCCGGGGCAAGGGCTTCTGTCTGGAGGGTGTGGCCGGTGGACTGGCTGATGTATTCGGCCAAAAACTCGGCATTGCGTTTCAAAAGTTCATTGTGTTCGGGGTAGGCGATGATGGTACCGTCATTCAGGTTGAAGGGGGATTCCTGACTCAAGGCAACCTCCTGGGGCAGGGGAATGACTTGATAGTTGGCTGTTGTTTCTACTCCGCATGAAGAGCAGGCCAGGATGAGAGTGCCTGCAAGGAGCATGTGTGTAAGTTTTCTCATGGTATTGAACTGATTAAATTAGTGTCTGACAAATATACTAAAAAAATACTAAAGAGGCAGAGGAGAAGGGGATAAATGCATGCTCATACCTCAGTTCTTCTTTGCTCTGTACTCCTTGGGTGACATTCCCGTGTGTTTCTTGAAATATCGTCCGAAGAAAGACTGGTCGGGAAAACGATATTTGTCGGCAATCTCTTTCAGTGACATGCCGGTGGATTGCAGTGCCATTTTCAGTTCCAATATCAGGTTTTCGTCAATGATTTCTTTGGCAGAATCTTCTGCCACTTGTTTGGTGATGGCAGATAGGTAGCGGGTCGAAATGCAGAGTTGGTCAGCATAAAAAGCGACATCCCGCTGGGTAGTACAGTACGTATGTACCAGATTTATGAACTTTTTGAACAATTCTTCTTTCCGGTTACTGCCATTGATTTGCTCTTCCGTAAAGTAACGTTGAACCTTGTCGTAGGTGTCGAGAAAGAAAATTTGCAGCAGGTTTTGTGCAATGGCTTCGCGATACAGATTTTCAGAATCGCGGTAGATGGCATTGCTTGCCGTGATGAGTCCTGTGATAGCACGAACCGGTTCGTCTTCGGTATGCGTATAGCATGCATTCTCCTTTATAAAATGTATGAAGGGCGGCTCTAAACGGAAGCATGCCGTCTTGAACATTGTCTCGGAATAGGCAAAGAAGTCCACCAGGAAATCTTTACTCGCACTTGTCAGTGAAATAATGGAACTTGGAAGCAGCGTAATGTGCGTATTGGGTACAATATGATATTTTCTTAAATCTATTGTGATATTTGCTTCTCCACGGGTGCAGAACATCAGTGCTCCATTGTTCATTTTCAGAAGACGTTCCCGGAAGAATTCCAGCTTGTCTGTTCCGGCTCTGAACGTTTCTTGTTTGGTAGTCAGTAATGGGTTCATATGTTAGATTGCTTATGATTTGCGGTTACAAAGGTACGAGTTCTTTTTGGATTGTTAAATGGCATGTTCCGAAAATGAACAGTCGTGTACCTTCAATGAAACAAATGGTTGTTCAAAAACGGCATACCTTTGCTGCCGGCTTAAAAAATGAAAGAGAAAGCCGACGTATTATTTTTTTAAGATAAAAAGTATGATAACAAAAAAGAGTATGATGAAACAGATGATGACCGTCATCTGTAGTGCAACACTGGCAGCCTGCGGCAGCGCGCCTGCCGTGCAACCCCAGTCGGAATATCAGGTGATGACTATTTCGACTACCGACAGAGAACTGCAGACAATCTATTCCGCAGCCATCCGCGGACGGCAGGACATCGACATCTATCCACAGGTGTCTGGTACACTCACCAAACTTTGTGTGGAGGAAGGACAGACCGTGCGTCGGGGGCAAGTCTTGTTTATTATCGACCAGGTGCCCTATCTGGCAGCCTTGCGCACAGCAGAAGCCAATGTGGAAGCTGCCCGTGCCGGCGTGGCCACTTCGCAACTGACATATGACAGCAAGAAGGAGCTTTATGCCCAGAAGGTGATTTCCGAGTTTGACTTAAAGACTTCCTACAACAGCCTGCTGACAGCGAAAGCCCAGTTGGCCCAAGCCGAGGCGCAGCAGGTGAATGCCGCCAATAACCTCTCTTATACAGAAGTGAAGAGTCCGGCAGATGGAATGGTAGGTACGCTCCCTTATAGGGTGGGGACGTTGGTCAGCGCCAGTTTGCCCAAACCACTGACGACCGTATCCGATAATTCTAATATGTATGTCTATTTCTCCATGACAGAGAATCAGTTGCTTGACCTCACCCGCCGCTACGGCTCCAAGGATAAGGCGCTGGCAGAGATGGACTCTATCGAATTACAGCTCAATGACCGTTCTGTCTATCCGCAAGAAGGTAAGATAGAAACTATCAGTGGTGTAATTGATACCTCTACGGGTACAGTCAGTCTGCGTGCCGTGTTCCCCAATAAAGAGGGATTGCTGACCAGTGGCGGTTCGGGCAACGTCATCATCCCGGTACGGAAAGAGAACTGCATCGTTGTTCCCCAGAGTGCCACTTACGAAGTACAGGACAAGGTCTATGTATATAAGGTAGTTGACGGCAAGGCGCAATCAGTTCCCGTGCAAGTGACCCGTGTGAACGGAGGTCAGGAATATATCGTAGAGAGCGGCTTGAAAGTGGGGGACACAATTGTGGCCGAAGGCGTGGGTTTGCTGCGTGAAGGTACTTCCGTCCAACCCAAAACGAATGAATGATAATTTTTAACCGATAGAATATGAATCTTAGAACTTTTATAGAACGCCCCGTTTTTTCGGCAGTCATCTCCATTACGATTGTCATTCTGGGCATCATCGGATTGTTCACCTTGCCCGTTGAGCAATATCCCGACATTGCGCCGCCCACCATCATGGTGAGCACCACTTACTATGGTGCCAGTGCGGAAACCCTTCAGAAAAGTGTTATCGCTCCGTTGGAAGAGGCCATCAACGGTGTAGAGGACATGACTTACATGACTTCTACCGCCAGCAATGCAGGGTCGGTTTCCATTACTGTGTACTTCAAGCAGGGTACAGACCCGGACATGGCGGCGGTCAATGTGCAGAACCGTGTGTCCAAAGCCACGGGGCAGCTTCCTGCCGAAGTAACCCAGGTGGGCGTCACCACCAGCAAGCGGCAGACCAGTATCTTACAGATGTTCTCTTTATATAGCCCTGATGACAGCTATGACGAGAACTTTCTTGCCAACTATATCAGTATCAACCTGAAGCCGCAGATTCTACGTATCTCCGGTGTGGGCGATATGATGATTATGGGTGGTGACTACAGTATGCGTATCTGGATGAAACCGGATGTCATGGCGCAGTACAAGCTGATACCTTCGGATGTGACGGCTGTGCTGGCAGAGCAGAATATCGAATCGGCCACCGGGTCGTTTGGTGAGAACTCGGATGAGACGTATCAATATACCATGAAATATACGGGACGCCTCATTACTCCTGAAGAGTTCGGCGACATCGTCATCCGTTCTACCGAAGACGGCGAGGTGCTGAAACTGAAGGACATCGCCGACATAGAACTGGGTAAGGATAGTTATGCCTACAAAGGTACCATGGATGGACATCCCGGTATCTCCTGCATGGTGTTCCAGACCGCGGGGTCCAATGCCACGGAAGTGAACCGGCAGATTGACCGGCTCCTTGAAGAAGCACGCAAGGACTTGCCGAAAGGCGTGGAGCTTACCCAGATGATGTCCAGCAACGACTTCCTCTTCGCCTCTATCCACGAAGTGGTGAAAACGCTGATTGAGGCTATTATCTTGGTTATCCTGGTGGTTTATGTCTTTTTGCAAGACATCCGCTCTACGCTGATTCCGCTGGTAGGTATCGTTGTTTCACTGATTGGTACGTTTGCTTTCATGTCCGTTGCCGGATTCAGTATCAACCTGATAACGTTGTTTGCGTTGGTATTGGTGATTGGTACGGTGGTGGATGACGCCATTGTCGTGGTGGAGGCGGTGCAGGCACGGTTTGATGTGGGCTATAAGTCCTCCTACATGGCAAGTATCGATGCGATGAAGGGCATCAGCAATGCGGTTATCACTTCTTCACTGGTGTTTATGGCGGTGTTTATTCCGGTATCGTTCATGGGAGGGACTTCCGGTACGTTCTATACCCAGTTTGGGTTGACGATGGCGGTGGCCGTTGGTATTTCGGCGATTAATGCGTTGACACTCAGTCCCGCACTTTGTGCCTTGCTGCTGAAGCCTTATATCAATGAGGACGGAACGGAGAAGAATAATTTTGCTTCGCGCTTCCGCAAGGCATTCAACACGGCTTTCGAGGCGGTGGTCGAGAAGTATAAGAAGATAGTGTTGCTGTTCATCAAGCGCCGCTGGCTGGGATGGTCGTTGCTGGCACTTTCGGTGGTGCTGCTGGTATTCCTGATGAATACCACCAAGACCGGACTGGTGCCCGACGAGGACCAAGGAACGTTGTTTGTCAACGTTAGCACCGCTCCGGGTAGCTCGCTCAAGACGACAAATGACATTATAGACCGCGTGGAGAAGCGTCTGGAAGACCTTCCTCAGAAATTGCACTTGCAGAAAGTTGCCGGTTATGGTCTGCTGTCCGGGCAGGGAAATTCTTTCGGTATGATTATCGTGAAGCTGAAACCTTGGGACGAGCGTACGGCAAAGGAAGACCAGGTGCAGGCAGTCGTCAACCAGATATACGCTCGCACGGCGGATATTAAGGATGCTACAGTCTTTGCCATTGCTCCGGGTATGATTCCGGGCTATGGTATGGGTAATGCGCTGGACTTGAATGTGCAGGACAAGCAGGGAGGGGATATGAACACCTTCTTCCAGACCACCCAGCAGTATCTGGCGGCACTGAACCAGCGTCCGGAAATTTCGATGGCATACTCTACGTTTGATGTACGCTATCCGCAGTGGACCGTCGAGGTGGATGCTTCTAAGTGCAAACGTGCCGGGATTACTCCCGACCAGGTGTTGTCCACACTGTCGGGTTATTATGGCGGGCAATATGTCTCCAACTTCAACCGTTTCTCCAAAGTTTACAAGGTAATGATTCAGGCCGACCCGAAGTTCCGTTTGGATGAGGCTTCACTGAACAATGCCTTTGTGCGCATGTCCAACGGTGAGATGGCTCCGTTGAGCCAGTTCGTTACGCTGACCCGTTCCTACGGTGCCGAGTCCTTGAGCCGCTTCAACATGTTCAACTCCATTGCCGTGAATGCCATGCCTGCCGAGGGATACAGTACCGGTGACGCCATCCGTGCCGTACAAGAAACGGCGGAGATAGCCTTGCCGAAGGGATATGGCTATGACTTTGGTGGCATCACCCGCGAGGAAAGCCAGCAGAGTGGTACTACAGTCATCATCTTCGGTATCTGTATCTTGATGATTTACTTGATTCTGAGTGCGCTTTACGAGAGCTTCCTGATTCCGTTTGCCGTTATCCTGGCCGTTCCTGCGGGCCTAATGGGGTCGTTCCTTTTTGCCAGGATAGCCGGATTGGAGAATAATATCTATTTACAGACGGGACTTATCATGCTGATAGGTCTGTTGGCAAAGACCGCTATTCTGTTGACGGAGTATGCCGCCGAGCGCCGTAAAGCGGGAATGGGGCTGATTGCTTCTGCCGTCAGTGCGGCAAAGGCGCGTTTCCGTCCCATCCTGATGACGGTACTGACGATGATTTTCGGCCTTTTCCCCTTGGTGGTTGCCACGGGTGTCGGAGCCAATGGTAACCGTTCATTGGGTACGGGTGTTGTCGGTGGTATGTTCATCGGCACATTGGCGCTGCTATTCATTGTTCCTGTCTTGTTCATCAGTTTCCAGTGGTTGCAGGAGCGGCTTCGTCCTGCCCAATCCCTTCCGACGAGCGACTGGCAGATTGAGGAAGAGATGAAAGTAAGCCGGAAGGAGATAGAAGAATCACATTAGTACATTATCGCGTAACTAACATAAAAAAATAATGAAGAAACAATTCATATTATTAGCTGTCGTCGGCTTGGTACTGACCAGTTGCGGCATCTATACCAAATACCAGCGCCCGGAGGACATCACGACCGATGGACTTTATGGACACGATTTGGATGGGCAAAGTCTGGATAGCCTGAGTCTGTTTGCGGCATCGGACACTGCCTCCATCGCTTCCCTTTCCTGGCGCGAGCTTTTTACGGACCCGCAATTACAGTCGCTTATCGAGCAAGCCTTGCAAGGCAACACCGACCTGCTTTCCGCCCGGCAACGTATCAAGGAGGCGGAAGCCACGCTGATGTCGGCCAAACTTTCGTACCTGCCTTCGTTTATGCTCACTCCGCAGGGTGGCGTCAGCAGTTTCGACAATTCCAAAGGCTCGTGGACCTATTCCGGCATTGCCTCGGCAAGTTGGGAAGTCGATATTTTTGGTAAGTTGACCAATGCCAAACGCCGTTCCAAAGCGCTCTACCTTCAAAGCTTGGAGTACGAACAAGCCGTCAGCACTTCGCTGATAGCTAATGTGGCCAATTTGTACTACACCTTGCTGATGCTCGACGAGCAATACCGCATTTCCGAAGAAACAGCTGCCAGTTGGCGCGAAAGTGTACGCACCATGCGAGCCATGATGGCTGCAGGTATGACGAACGAGGCGAGTGTCTCGCAATCCGAAGCCAACTGTCGTCAGGTGGAAGCTTCGCTGCTCGACCTCCGGCAGCAGGTAAAGGAAGTGGAGAACAGTCTCTCCATTCTGTTGGGCGATGTTCCGGGCACCATTGAGCGTGGCCGGTTGGCGGGGCAGGAGTTCCCGCAGGAACTTGCGGTGGGCGTACCTCTGCAACTGCTTTCCCGCCGTCCCGATGTGAAAAGTGCCGAACTCTCGCTGGCATCCGCTTTCTACAGCACCAATGCCGCCCGTTCTGCTTTCTACCCCTCCATCACCTTGAGCGGTACAGCTGGCTGGACCAACTCGGCAGGAAGCATGATTGTCAATCCAGGAAAACTACTCTTCTCCGCCATCGGTTCGCTGACACAACCCTTGTTCAACAAAGGGCTGAACGTGGCACAGCTCAAGATAGCCAAAGCACAGCAGGAAGAAGCCAGGCTCGCTTTTCAGCAAGCTTTGCTCAATGCCGGTAGCGAAGTGAACAATGCTCTGACCCAAGTGCAGGTAGCCCGTGGAAAGACGGAGCTCCGCGCAAGGCAGATAACTTCACTGGAAACTACCGTCCGCAGCACCCGGTTACTGATGCAACACGGCACTTCCACCTATTTGGAAGTACTCACTGCCCAGCAGGGGCTACTCTCTGCCCAACTGACACAGGTAGCCGACCGCTTTGATGAAATACAAGGTACCATCAACCTCTATCAAGCCCTCGGTGGAGGGCGGGAGTAAAATATACTCTTTCTCATCTTCATTCTCTCGCCCCTCTATCAATCCGGCATTTCCTTTTTTTGTGGGAATCCGATGGTAGAGGGGCTTTCATATAAGCGGGCTATGGCAAAAAAACTACGGTTTCTTGCCGTCAAACCGGGACAAACTTTATAACTTTGCGGCATACGACATAAAAATCTATCTATTATGAACTGCAAATCCTTGTTTTTTCTGGTTGTTTTTTCCCTGACCCTTATATCAGGGGTGTTTGCTCAAAAGAAAGTTTCTATTCTTGGCGATTCCTATTCCACTTTTTACGGTCATGTCTCTCCTGCCGCCAATCTCTGCTGGTATGGAGTTCCCGGCGAAAAGAAAGAGAATGATGTGACAAAGGTGGAGGAAACCTGGTGGTACCGTTTCATCCATGAGCACGGCTTTCAGTTGGAACGCAACAATTCCTATTCCGGCTCCACCGTCTGTCATACCGGTTACGAGAAAGCTGATTACTCCGACCGTTCTTTTATCACCCGTATTCACAACCTCGGCACCCCCGACATAATCCTTGTTTTTGGCGGTACCAATGACAGTTGGGCAGGTGCTCCCATTGGCGCATACCAATATGATGGCTGGACGAAAGCCGATTTGTATAGCTTCCGTCCTGCCTTTTGCTATCTGCTTGCATCTCTCAAGCAGCTCTATCCTGCGGCCAGGATTTATAATATTACCAATTCTGAATTATCCGAAGAGGTAACTGATTCCATGGATGAAATTTGCCGGCACTATGGCATCGAGAATATTCGTTTGCACGACATTGATAAACAATGGGGGCATCCTTCTGTGCAAGGAATGCAGAGTATCGATGCTCAGGTTTGGGAGTCTGTCTCCCCGATATTGGAGGCTTCTGTTTCTTTGCCTGCCAAGAACTAAGGACAGACTCATTGGGAGTTATCCTTTTCTATCCTAAATGCTAATCTTTCCACTGCCGTATTCTTTTCTTTCCACAGCTGTGGAAAGAAAAGAATACGG
>ERZ791577.1000-NODE-1000-length-16051-cov-4.788072_pt1 | contig 16051 bp, 10 predicted proteins | sample MGYA00509969_ERZ791577 | MGnify/ENA primary metagenome ERZ791577 (study PRJEB30046, sample SAMN00791917) | human gut metagenome | study: EMG produced TPA metagenomics assembly of the A metagenome-wide association study of gut microbiota in type 2... | reverse complement strand
TGCAATGACACCTGCAAAATCTTCCGAGGCTGCCAGACCAACTTACAACGAAGATGATTATGACAGTACAGGCTCACCTGTCGCATTAACTTTTGAATATGGATTGGTAAATGATTTCCTTTCGGAATGGTGTGAAATGAAAACGAAATTAAATAATGGAGAGATTTCTCCTAACGAATATTTTGAGTGGAAAATCACATGGCCGCATGCGTAAGGAGTTTTAATGAATAAAATTGCAATAAATAAATTTGATGTACGATTATCCTATCTCACCGAAAACGATATTAAGCACTGGAATAAACTAAATCGTTTTGCACGTACACTTTGGTTTGAAAATACAATCAGCGGTCCCGATATTGAATATTCAAGATTATCAGTTGAAATATTTAAATTGTATCCTCACTATTCAACATGGTCTCATGTGCCACGTCAAAATGGTGGTTACTTACTTCAAAATAATAGTTCAAATCCTATACTAACAATAAACGCTGATTTAATGAATGGTTGGTGGAATATTTTTAAAAGATTGACAAATAACAAACTTACTAATACAAATCGCTCCTCCAACATCCTTCCATTATACAATGACTTTTGCAAAATATCTGATTATGAGATATCAACTGAATTATCCAAAAAATTTGGTCATAACACAAAAGTTTGGGATGCTTTTTTGAAGTATCTTGACCTTGTTTATACTATAGGAAACCTTTCTCCTACAGGTGCAAACCCCGGTGGTAATGGCTACGATTTATGGACTACTAAATTATCATACTTAAAACAGCAATGGTTTGATAAATCGTACACCGAAAAAGAAGAAATATATAACACCCGTGCTTCAAATAATTCAACATTAAGTAAATGGGCACCGCTTTTATGGCAATCATATAATTCAAATTGTGAAGAGAACTGGAAAAATTTTATAAACGACCATTTTTATCATCAATATGTTAACAATGACTATAGTTTGTCATTATTTTCACCTGATACAAAAGATGATAACTCTATCGTTTCATTCCTAAATCAACTATCAGAAATAATTATTAATCGAGGAACAGATATTATTAAAGCAACAAATAAAACTATTTCTTTTGATACTATTCCATACTATTCAATTGTTCTTAAATAAAGACTTATAGTACCAAAATAGTACCACAAGACAAAAAACGAGCTCGCAAATGCCCATTTTACTAGGCTTTGCGAGCTTTTGAAAATTATTCAAACTCAATCGTTCCCGGTGGCTTACTTGTCAGGTCATAGAATACCCTATTAACCCCACGCACCTCGTTTATAATTCTACTCATAACTGTCTGGAGTACCTCAAATGGTATCTCGGCACTTTCGGCTGTCATAAAGTCAATTGTATTGACTGCACGAAGTGCAACTGCGTAGTCATAAGTTCTTTCATCACCCATAACACCAACTGAACGCATATTAGTGAGGGCTGCAAAGTACTGGTTTGGCATCCAGGCTGGTGCCTTGCCATTTTCTTTCTTGTAGGCTTCTACTGCCTTGTCTACCTCTTCACGATAGATGTAATCAGCATCCTGTACGATACGAACCTTGTCTGATGTTACTTCACCGATAATACGGATTCCAAGTCCTGGACCTGGGAATGGCTGACGGAACACAAGATGTTCTGGTATGCCAAGTTCAAGACCAGCCTTACGTACTTCATCCTTAAATAAGTCACGGAGTGGCTCAATAATCTCCTTGAAATCAACAAAATCAGGAAGCCCCCCAACATTGTGATGTGACTTGATTACTGCAGATTCACCGCCAAGTCCACTCTCTACAACGTCTGGATATATAGTTCCCTGTGCAAGGAAGTCAACTGCACCAATCTTCTTGGCTTCTTCCTCAAACACACGAATGAACTCTTCACCGATTATCTTTCTCTTAGCCTCTGGTTCAGTAACACCTGCAAGCTTAGAGTAATATCTTTCCTGTGCATTTACCCTTATAAAGTTAAGGTCAAACTGTCCTTCTGGACCGAATACGCTTTCAACCTCATCGCCCTCGTTCTTACGAAGAAGACCATGGTCTACGAATACGCATGTAAGCTGCTTTCCGATAGCTCTTGAAAGAAGACCTGCTGCCACTGATGAATCAACTCCACCAGAAAGTGCAAGTAATACTTTACCATCGCCAACCTTTTCACGTATTTCCTTAATAGTATTCTCTACAAATGCATCCATTTTCCAGGTTCCAGCACATCCGCATACTCCACGCACAAAGTTGTGAAGCATCTTTGTACCTTCCTGCGTATGAAGAACTTCTGGATGGAACTGGATTGCATAGAGGTTCTTTTCTGAACACTCTGCTGCTGCCACTGGACAGTCTGCTGTATGTGCAATTATCTTAAATCCTGGAGCAACCTGTGAAATGTAGTCAAAATGGCTCATCCACACGATAGTCTTTTCTGAAACATCTCCAAATAAAGCACTACTCTTATCAACAAATGTCTCTGTCTTTCCATACTCTCTTACTGGAGCTTTCTCAACCTTGCCGCCAAGAACGTGCTGCATAAGCTGAGCACCATAACATAATCCAAGCACTGGAACACCAAGTTCAAAAAGCTCTTTAGTACAAGTAGGTGAACCTTCTTCATAGCAGCTATTCGGACCACCTGTAAGGATAATTCCTTTAGGGTTCATCGCCTTAATCTGCTCAAGAGGTGTTTTGTAAGAATATATCTCACAATATACGTTACATTCACGGACACGACGTGCAACTAACTGATTGTACTGTCCGCCAAAGTCAATAACTATAACCTTTTCCTGATTCATATTGTCCCTTTCCTAATCATAAGTTTGCGTTGAAGATATATTTTATATGCATTTCTATACTTTAATCAGCCAATCATAAAAAATATACAGACACAATGTGCATATATAAATAATATGCACATATATAACATATACATATATAACATATACATATACATATACATATACATATATAATATTATAATGTATACATATAACACACATATATTAATTGGATATTTTACATAACAATTTATGTATAGTAATTTACTGCTTTTATTGTCTTATATTTTCTCCTATTGCTTTCAAAGTATATATCAGTATATATAACACATCTACAACTCATATATACATTTATTATAGTAAACAAGCGGTATAATGACAAGCATATTCTTCAATCTTTATTACAATCCCATACAACACAACCTCCTATTATTAATCTGTTGTATGCTTATACCGCTTAATTTCAGATTTATACAGCTTTATATTTCCATAAGGAACTCGTCTACATATTTCCTCATATCGCCAAATTCTGCATTAACCTCAGGTACATCAGACTTAAAATCCAGCAGTTTATATACATAACCTTGTTCCTTGGCCTGTCTATAACTTTCTTTGTATACAAGTTCAAAAAGCAGTGATATATGCCCTACGATATGGTCAACAGCACTCCTTCTTACACTTTTAAGTACTGTTTCCTTCTTATAAAAGCTCTCAAGTACCTCTTTTGTTATAATTCCATTCTTAAGTTCCTCTGTTGTTACATCATATATAATCTCCATAGGAATATCCGCATTCACCTTAAATATGTCAACCTTATCCGCATCACGCAGTATATCACAAAACATACGCTGTCTTTCGGTGAGGTCTTCTTTTACACGATACTTATTATGCTGTCTTATCGCCAGTTCAAGAAGTCCTGTATCTTTATTGTGGTACTCATTATTTTTTATTATCTGCTCATCATCGACAGTCGTTGCATCATTATTAACTAAGAATTCTTTAATTTTCCGTTCTTCCTGACAATAATCAGACTGATTATACGATTGTGCAAGCTCACATTCTTCATAATACCCTTCTGCAAACTTCCTTATAAGACATTCCTTAAACAGCAGATCTGCCCCGAATTCTGCATGGTCTACTGACTGGGCATCATTAAATGTACCGAAACGCCTTATCTGCTCAAATCTTCCTATATCGTGTAACATTCCAAGAAGCCATGCAATATCTACATCCGGTTCACTTAAGCCTAATGATTCTGCAATTCTTTGACACAGTCCTGCTACTCTGTAGGTATGATCTATCTTAAGCTTTATCTTTTCATCTGATGGGTCATAATTTCTTACATACTCTGCAAATGCATTGATAACATTTTTCCTGTTAATAACTGGTTTGTTAATACTTTCCACAACATTAATAAGTCCATTAAGGTCAGCACATACCATATATGTAAGTTTCCTGATATCATCATCTATTGCTATTGTATCAGGAATATGAACAACTCTCATATCTGCCGCATATCCAGCCTTAATGCCATTAATGCTGTCCTCAACTACTACTGCCTCTGACGGATTTACGCCTATTGCCTTAGCCGCACGAAGGAATATATCTGGTTCTGGCTTTCCATGTTCGACTTCATCTCCATATACAACCGCATCAAGATAATCCCACACTCCTATTTCATGAAGTGTTTTCTCAGCACTTTCACGCCTTGTTGATGTAGCAACTGCACACTTTAATCCATTATTTCTTATATATTCAAATATATCCTTTACGCCCTTTTTAACAGGAATACCTTCTGTTTCCCTTATCTTGTATACATGCTGTGTTCTAAGTTCCTTCGCTTCCCAATAATCTATCACACCCTTGTAATAATCATCAAAGAACTTGCAGCAAAGCTCTGCCGGAGCACCCTTAAAGCTGTCTATAAGCCACATGGGCATATCCACTCCAAGCTGCCCTGCCGCCCATAGCCAGCCCTCATTAGACTGTCTTTCTGAATCTATAAGAACGCCATCCATATCAAATATAATGCCTGATACCATTTTTCTTCTCCTAGCAATCAAATGTCGTATTTTTACACTTTATATTATTCAAAATAACTATAAAAGATATGTTTTTATAATTTATAACACTGACCAGCACCTGCAATTTTCAAATTTGCCAATTTAGATATTTTAAACATCTTCTATCATTGAACTTTCATCCACAATGCCGTCATCTGCACCATCCTTATAAATACTTCTTAACATACTGTCCCGTATAAGACTTCTTAACCTTGGCAACCTCTTCTGGTGTACCCTTTGCAATAACTGTACCACCTCTGTCGCCGCCTTCTGGTCCCATATCTATAATATAATCGGCTGTTTTGATAACATCAAGATTATGCTCAATAACAACAACAGTGTTACCGCCCTCCGCAAGCTTATGAAGTATATCAACAAGCTTGTGGACATCTGCAAAATGAAGTCCTGTTGTAGGCTCATCAAGAATGTATATAGTCTTTCCTGTACTTCTTTTTGAAAGCTCTGTAGCAAGCTTTATTCTCTGTGCCTCTCCACCTGAAAGCTCTGTAGATGGCTGTCCTAACTTAATGTATGAAAGTCCAACGTCATTAAGAGTTTCTATTTTTCTTCTGACTGATGGCACATTTTCAAAGAAATCAACTGCATCCTCAACTGTCATATCAAGCACATCATATATGCTCTTTCCCTTATACTTAACTTCAAGTGTTTCTCTGTTATAACGCTTTCCGTCACACACTTCACAAGGCACGTATACATCAGGCAGGAAATGCATTTCTATCTTGATAATACCATCTCCGGAACAAGCCTCACAACGTCCTCCCTTTACATTAAAGCTGAAACGTCCTTTGTTATAACCTCTTTCCTTAGCATCTGTTGTTGAAGCAAAAAGATCCCTTATCATATCAAATACACCTGTATATGTCGCAGGATTAGAACGTGGAGTTCTTCCTATTGGCGACTGGTCAATATCTATAACCTTATCAAGCTGCTCGATTCCTGTAATATCATCATGGTCACCAGCGATACATCTTGCACGGTTTAAAGACTTAGCAAGGTGCTTATACAGAATTTCATTCACTAGGGAACTCTTTCCTGAACCCGATACACCTGTTACACATGTAAATACTCCGAGTGGTATATCAACATCAATATTTTTAAGATTATTCTCCCTTGCACCCTTAACAGTTATCCAGCCTGTCGGCTTTCTTCTCTTAGCCGGCACTGGAATCTTGATTCTTCCGCTAAGATATGCACCTGTAAGCGAATCCTTGCATGCCATAATATCAGCTGCTGTTCCTGTCGCAACGACTTCTCCACCATTACGTCCGGCACCCGGTCCTATATCAACAATATAATCAGCGGCACGCATAGTATCTTCATCGTGTTCAACCACAATAACTGAGTTACCAAGGTCACGCAAATGTATAAGTGTCCCAAGCAGCTTGTCGTTATCTCTCTGATGAAGTCCGATACTTGGCTCATCAAGTATATAAGCCACACCAACAAGTCCTGAACCTATCTGTGTCGCAAGTCTTATTCTCTGTGCCTCTCCTCCTGAAAGCGTACCTGTAGCTCTTGATAATGAAAGATAATCAAGTCCTACATCCATAAGAAACTGTATTCTTGCCTTAATCTCCTTAAGTATCTCTGCACCGATAAACTTCTGTCTGTCTGTAAGCTCAAGCTCATCTAAAAACTTCTTTAACTTAACAATAGACATATCTGTAATCTTATATATATTCTTATCAGCTATCGTAACAGCAAGAGATGAAGGCTTTAATCTCTGTCCGTGGCAGGACTTACAAGGTCTTATGCGCATGAATTCCTCATACTGCTGCTTTGCACTGTCTGAGTAAGTTTCCCTATATCTTTTCTCCATATTATGGATAAGGCCTTCAAATGCTATATCGTATTCTCCAACGCCTCTCTGGCCTTTGTAATGCACTTTAACACTCCTGCCATTAGTACCATTTATAATCATATCCTTAATATCATCTGGATAATCCTTAAATGGTGTTGATAAACTGAAGTTATATTCCTTTGCAAGTGCACTCATAATAGCCCTTGAAAAGCTGCCCTCATCCTTTACAGACTGCCATCCCATACCAACTATAGCTCCCTCATCGATGCTTAATGAATCATCTGGTATAAGAAGCTCTGCATCAAAATTCATTGTATAACCAAGTCCGTAACAATCAGGACACGCACCAAATGGATTGTTGAACGAAAAGCTTCTTGGCTCTATCTCATCTATGCTTATGCCACAATCCGGACACGAAAAGCTCTGTGAAAAGTTAATCGGCTCACCATCTATAACATCAACTGTCATAAGTCCCTCTGCAAGCTTAAGTGCTGTTTCTATTGAGTCTGTAAGTCTTTTGTTAATTCCATCTTTAACTACAAGACGGTCAACAACAATTTCTATATTATGCTTCTTGTTCTTATCAAGATTTATCTCATCTGTAAGCTCATACATATTGCCATCAGCAATAACTCTTACATAACCACTCTTTTTAGCCTGTTCAAAAAGCTTCTTATGTTCACCTTTTCTTCCTCTTACAACTGGAGCTAATATCTGTATCTTTGTTCTTTCTGGAAGCTCCATAATAGTATCAACCATCTGGTCTACAGTCTGCTTGTTGATTACTTTGCCACACTTTGGACAATGTGGTGTACCTATTCTTGCATATAATAATCTGAAATAATCATATATCTCTGTAACAGTTCCAACTGTTGAACGTGGATTTCTGTTAGTTGACTTCTGGTCTATGGAAATAGCTGGTGAAAGTCCTTCTATACTCTCTACCGCCGGCTTTTCCATCTGTCCTAAGAATTGCCTTGCATATGAAGATAATGACTCCATATATCTTCTCTGGCCTTCTGCATATATAGTATCAAAGGCAAGACTTGACTTACCAGAACCTGACAGACCTGTAAGTACTACAAGACTGTCCCTTGGTATATCTACATCAATATTTTTAAGATTATGCTCACTTGCACCTCTTATTCTTATATAATTCCTGTAATCGCCTTTTTCCATATTCTATTTTCTCCGTTATTTCTTCTTTCTTAATCCTTAATCGTCTCAGGTACATAAAGCTTTTTCTGTAATCAGCAACTGCTTTTTATAATTCTGACTGCGGAATATTGCTTTTGAACTTATAGCCTCACCTGGTATAATAGCTATTAATTCTATCTGCCTGACTTCTTATCCTCATAAATATACTTATTAATCTCGATCATCTTATCACGAAGCATAGCCGCCTGTTCAAAGTCAAGCTCTGCTGCAGCCTTACGCATATTTTTCTCAATCTGCTTCTTAACCTTTTCAAGATCTTTAATGCTCATAGATTCATAATCTACATCAAGCCTTCCATTTGAATTATCTGCTTCTGCTGCCTTAGATATACTTATAAGATCTCTTACTGCCTTCTTTATAGTCTGAGGGGTTATTCCGTGTACCTCATTGTACTCCTGCTGTATCTTTCTACGTCTTTCCGTCTCAGATATAGCCTTTTCCATAGACTCTGTTATAGTATCTGCATACATAATAACGTGTCCCTCTGCATTTCTGGCAGCTCGTCCTATCGTCTGGATAAGTGAAGTCTCTGTTCTTAAGAATCCCTCTTTATCAGCATCAAGAATAGCCACAAGACTTATCTCTGGAATATCAAGTCCCTCTCTAAGCAGATTGATACCAACAAGCACATCGAATCCGTCAAGTCGCATATCCCTTATAATCTTCTGTCGCTCTAGTGTATCAATATCCGCATGAAGATACTTGACTCTTATGCCGACTTCCTTAAGATAATCTGTGAGATCCTCTGCCATACGCTTGGTAAGTGTAGTTACAAGTATCTTGTTCTTTTTCTCAACTTCCTTATTAATCTCACTTATCAGATCATCTATCTGACCCTCTATTGGTCTGACTGTTATCTCTGGATCAAGAAGTCCTGTAGGTCTTATAATCTGCTCTGCCCTCATAAGCTCGTGTTCTTCCTCATACCTGCTAGGCGTAGCAGATACGAAAAGCATCTGTGATATCTTGCCCTCAAACTCCTGAAAATTAAGCGGTCTGTTATCCTTAGCTGAAGGAAGCCTGAAGCCATAGTCTACAAGTGTCGTCTTTCTTGCCTGATCGCCTGCATACATTCCCCTTATCTGTGGAATAGTAATATGTGACTCATCGACAATAATCATAAAATCATCTGGAAAATAGTCCATAAGCGTATATGGTGGACACCCTGCCGGAAGCCCTGCTAAATGTCTTGAATAATTCTCAATACCTGAACAGAAGCCTGTTTCCTGCATCATCTCTATATCAAAGTTCGTTCGTTCTTCTATTCTCTGTGCCTCAAGAAGCTTATCCTCACTCTTAAAATACTCTATTCTCTCTGCAAGCTCTTTCTTTATATTCTCAAGCGCCTTTTCCATCTTCTCTTTTTCAACAACATAATGTGAATTAGGAAATATAGCAATATGGTCAAGGTTACATTTAACCTCACCGGTAAGAGAATCAATCTCGCTTATCCGGTCTATCTCATCACCAAAAAACTCTACTCTCACAGCATCTCCACTGGAAGCTGACGGATATATCTCTACAACATCTCCCCTTACCCTGAATGTTCCTCGCTTAAAATCCTGGTCATTGCGCATATACTGTATATCTATAAGCTTTCTTATCATCTCATCTCTGTCTTTTTCCATACCTGGACGAAGAGATATAACCATATTCTTATAATCAATAGGCGCACCAAGACCATATATACACGAAACTGACGCTACTATAATAACATCATCTCTCTCTGACAATGCCGCTGTTGCTGAATGTCTTAACTTATCTATCTCGTCATTAATCGAAGAATCCTTGGCTATATAAGTATCGCTCTGTGGCACATAAGCCTCTGGCTGATAATAATCATAATAAGAAACAAAATACTCTACTGCATTCTCAGGAAAGAACTCTTTCATCTCGCTATATAACTGTGCCGCCAATGTCTTATTATGACTGATAATAAGTGTTGGCTTCTGCACATGCTGTATTATGTTCGCCATAGTAAATGTCTTACCAGAGCCTGTAACACCGACAAGTGTCTCGAACTGATTACCCTCTTCAAATCCCTGCACAAGCTTCTCTATTGCATAGGGCTGATCTCCTGTCGGGTTATAAGGAGCGTGTAACTTGAATTCCATAACAATTCTCCCTTCGTTAATCTATAGTAAAATAGTCAACAACAATATTATTTAATAGTATTTACCTTATATATTGATTTTACTACAAATAAATGCCTTTGTCTATTAAAAATAGAACATTTGTTTTATTTTGTAATAAAAATTACCTGACTGCTGATACACAACAGATTTCAACAAACTGCCAATCTGCATATCAGCCATCAGGCTTACTGTAATTTATATATTTTCCATTTGCATATATTTAATTAATCTGTGCTTCCACATTCTTAATTGCCGCATCAAGCTGGGTATCAACATCTGCATCAGTATCATATTCCACTACCATATCTGGAGTAACACCTTTTCCGTGTATATCCTGACCCTTTGGTGTGAAATACTTGGCAATCGTGAACTTTATTGCACTTCCATCTGTAAGTGGTTTAACTGTCTGCACAATTCCTTTACCATATGTCTGGGTCCCGATTATCGTTCCTTTGCCATAATCCTGTATAGCACCTGCAAATATCTCTGAGGCACTGGCACTATTGCCATTTACAAGGACTGCAAGTGGCAGATTGAACTCATCATTATCCTGACCTTTATACTCTTTTCTATTGCCCTGCTTATCCTCTGTATACACAATAAGTCCGTCAGGAAGCATATATTTAAGCATACCTACAACTGTATCAAGCAATCCACCTGGATTGTTTCTTATATCAATTACAAGTCCTTTCATCCCCTGTGACTGCAAATCTTCAACAGCCGCCTTGAACTGCTTTGTTGTTACCTCCTCAAACTGTGATATCGAAAGATAACCAATATTATTATCAAGAAGTGTATATGACACTGTCTTTGCTTCAACAGCATCTCTTACCACGGAAAATGTCAGTCGCTCAGTTCCACGAATGACCTCAAGCGTGACAGATGTACCTTTGTCGCCTTTAATAAGTGCAACTGCTGATGAAAGCTCCATATCTGTTATGTCCCTGCCATCAACATTTACGACCCTGTCTCCACTCCTGAGTCCAGCCTGATAACCTGCTCCGTTATCATATACATCTACAAGAAGAACACCACCTTCACCACTGATCTGGCAGACTGCTCCTATGCCATAGAACTTGCCATTTGTTGACTCCTTTAAGGCTTTATATTCATCCGCTGTATAATACATAGTATACTTGTCACCATATGAACTAAGGTACGCCTTGTAAATGTTATCTTTGGCGGTTTCATCATCTACATCACCAAAATAAAAGGATTCAAGCACAGAATCAATTGCATTAAGCTTGCCTTCTACCTCACTTCCAATTCCGTCTGAATCTGTGACTGCATCAGATTGTATATATACATCTCCATTAACACCTATATGAATGTAGCCTTTAGCTATACACACTGCTGCCACACTTAATATTAGAAGTATAACAGCCATAAATGCTGATACAGCACCGATAATCATTCCACTTGCAAAGCCTTGTGATTTCTTCTTTCTTGGCGGCTGTGCATTTCTTCTTAAATCATTCATTCCATATAAATCACCAATATTTCCACGATTATCCGAAGCACTATTATTAATTCTGTTTCCGGCATTATTGTCATTATCTGCATTAACATTATTAATTACATTAATGTTATCACCAGCATTAAAATCATCACTATTGACATTATCATTTGAATAAATGTTGTTATTTTGATTGTCCATACCTATATGCCTCTGCATTTATTAATATTTATTTGCTTAAGTAGTTCCAAGGTGAAACATAACTTCCGTTATATCTTACATCAAAATGTAGATGAACTCCGTCAGAATCACCAGTTGTTCCCATAAGTGCTATCTTCTGTCCCTTAGTTACATGTGTTCCTGCACTGACAAGAAGCTTTGAAGCATGCAGATATCTTGTATACAATCCACCACCATGATTAATCATAATATAATTACCCGCTGATGAACTAAATGTCGCAATTACCACATCACCATCATACGCCGCATATATAGCATCACCCGCAACGCCTCTGTTAAGTGCACCGATATCAATTCCCTTATGCGGAGAGCTTCTGCCCTCTGTATCACCATAAGGTGAGGTTATCCTTGTTGACTCTGTAGGCCACTTGAACTTTCCACCATCATATTTTACAACATTGGCACTTCCACTATTCTCCTTGGCCTTAATCTCTGCCTCTATCTTGGCAATATATTCGTCCTGAGCCTTTATATCAGCTTCTATCTTAGCTTTATAATTCTCCTGCTGCTGCTTATTCTTCTGTAATGAAGCCATTTCACTCTTCTTGGTTGACTCAAGCAGTGAAAGTGAAGCTCTCTTATCTTCAAGCTCCTCCTGCTTGGTTACAAGTGTCTCCCTGTCCGTTTCTAACTGTGCTTTGGCGACAGTTATATAAGTAACAGTAGCATTATATTTTTCAAGCATTTCCCTGTCATACTGTGAGATTTTTGTAATATATTCCGCCTTATTAAGCATATCACCCATACTCTGGGAATTCATAAGCAATGCAAAATATGTTTCATCATTATGTTCATACATAAACTGAATTCTAAGCTTCATTGAACTATACTGTTCTTCTGCCTCTATCTCTGCCTGTGCAAGCTTTTCTTCTGTATCCGCTATCTCAGCCTCTATCTGCTCAACCTGCTCATTAACCTCATTAAGCTCGCCATCAACACTAGACATCTGTGCATCAAGCTGGGCAATATAAGCTATCATATCATCGTTCTGTGCCTTTAAGTCTTCAATTATTTTCTCTGTCTGTTCATACTGGCTCTGCAAATCTTTTTTCTTGCTGTTAGCATCATTGAGATTCTGCTTATCATCTCCATATACATCATAATATGACACTGCAAAATATGGTATTACAAGCACAAGTACCATCAACAATGGAATAAGCCTTTTTGCTAATGCTCTCCTCATACAACTCCTCCATTCAGCCAGACCATTTATAAAATGCATACAAACAGCCGCTTAACAATAGCATAACAATCTATACTGTCAGATACCATTTTTATTTTTAAATAGGACTTCCACATATCATATACAATCACATAATATAATCTTCATATATAATACATAATCATATAATTCAATGCAGCAGTCCTATGTCTGGCTAATATTATCTGCTATACATTAGCATGCTTTCTTACGGCAAAGAAGCTTCCTAATGCACCTATTCCGATACCAAGAAGAATTCCTACTGGAACCAGTATTCTGAATACATCATTAACCGGCATAAACGCAAGAATGTTCTGAAGTATCGAGAACTTATTCATAACAAAATTAATAATATTCTCATATACAAATCTAAGAATAACTATTGGAATAATTGAACCAACAAGTCCAATTACAATACCTTCTACGAAAAATGGTGCATTAACAAATGCATCTGTAGCACCTATATACTTCATAATAGAAATCTCTTCTTTACGGACAGTAATACCTATTACAATTGTGTTAGTAATAAGGAATATAGATACTGCAAGAAGAATAACTATAATTGCTATTGTTATGTAACTAACAAGTCTTGCGGCACTGGCAAGTCCACTTGCTGTTGCCTCTGAACGGTTAACCTGTCTTATGCCATCAAGATTTTCAAGGTATGTTACAAGTGTAGCCTGACTTGAAGCTTCATTAAGATATATCTCATATGATGAAGAATTAGCAAGAGGATTATCATCCTTGAAACCTTCTGCAAGTTCTGGGTAATCTTTAAAATACTCAGCCTTGTAATTCTCCCACGCTTCATCAGCTGATGTATAATGAATTCTTGACACTTCATTACGCTGGCTTATCGTATCGCCAAGCTTCTTAATATCTGCGTCTGTAAGTCCTTCATCGAAAAATACTGTTACGCATACTTCATTCTCAGCCTTATGAATCATATACTGAAAATTGGATACAAGTGCATAGAATACACCAAAAAGGAATATACACGCTGTAATTGTTGCTATAGACGCAAGAGAGAACAATCTATTACGATAGATGTTCTTTAATCCGTCTTTAATATGATAAAATAACGATCTAATCTTCATAGAAATAACCACCTTTTTCCAAATCACTGATAATCTTGCCTTCGCTCATAGTAATAGTTCTCTTCTTCATCTGCTGAACTATCTCCATATTATGAGTAACAACAAGTACTGTTGTTCCCTGCTTGTTAACCTGATCTAATATCTTCATAATCTCGTTAGAGTTAGCTGGGTCAAGGTTACCTGTAGGCTCATCGCACAATAATATAGCTGGCTTATTAACCAGTGCTCTGGCTATGGCAACTCTCTGCTGTTCACCACCTGATAACTCATTAGGAAATGACTTATACTTATCAAGAAGTCCTACCATTGAAAGCATAGCAAGAACCCTGCTCTTAATCTTCTTATTAGGAGCTTCGACAACTTTCTGTGCAAATGCAATATTATCGTATATATTACGATCTGGTAAAAGTCTGAAATCCTGGAATACAACACCAATATCTCTTCTAAGATATGGTAACTTCTTTCTTGTAAGTTTATTAAGGTACTTTTTATTAACGTATATCTTACCCGATGTTGGGTCAAGTTCCTTAAGAAGAAGCTTTATAAGAGTTGACTTACCTGAACCACTCTTACCTACTATAAATACGAATTCTCCTTTCTGAACGTGAAGATTAATTCCGTTCAAAGCAGGAACTCCAGATGTATACGTTTTGGTAACATCTTCCATTATAATCATTATTAATATTCCTCCAAATTAGTATGTATCTTTACTTTCCATATATTTCATATATTTAACTACCATAAGTGCAATCTTAAATGTTATTGCATCGTCAAACACTCTCAAATCAAGACCTGTAGTCTTCTGAAGTTTATCAAGTCTGTATACAAGAGTATTTCTGTGGATATATAACTGTCTTGATGTCTCTGATACATTAAGGCTGTTATCAAAGAACTTATTAATTGTTGACAATGTCTCCTCATCTAAATCATCTGGTGACTTTCCGTCAAATATCTCTCTTATGAACATCTGACAAAGCGGAAGTGGAAGCTGATATATTAAACGTCCAATACCAAGTCTGTTATATGCAACAACATTCTTGTCACTATAGAATATCTTGCCTACATCAAGAGCCATATTAGCTTCCTTGTAAGAACGTGATACTTCTCTTATATCATTAACAATAGTACCATAAGCAATATGGGCAGAACTCATAGCCTCTGTATTTAACATATCTATAATAACTTCTGCTGTCTTATCAAGGTCTTCGTAAGTTTCATTACTCTTAACCTCTCTGACAAGTATTATACTCTTCTCGTCAACTGCTGTAATAAAATCCCTTGTTCTTGAAGCAAATAAAGTTCTTATTGTCTCTAATGCATTAGTATCTTTCTCGTGCTTAGTCTCAATAATATACACAACTCTCTTTACATCTGTATCAATATGAAGCTTCTCGGCTCTTGTATACATATCAACCCTTAGAAGATTATCAAGAAGAAGATTCTTTATAAAGTTATCCTTATCAAATCTTTCCTTATAAGCAACTAAAAGATTCTGTATCTGAAATGCTGCAAGCTTTCCTAACATAAATACATCATCAGTTGTTCCCTTAGCCAATATTATATACTCAAGATTGCCATCTTCAACAACCTTAAAGAACTGATATCCATTAACCACCTGACTATCTGCTGGTGAATCTATAAATACAAGTGCATCCGCTGTACATTCAGCAACATTATCAAATGTCTTAGCTACAACCTTGCCCTCTGCATCAATAACACATAAATCAACTCGTGATATTTCTTTTAACCCATCAACGGTTGTCTGTAAAATCTGATTTGAAATCATAGCGCCCTCTCCTTTTCACAGTATCGCGACGATCCAGTACCTTTCTCCTCAGGTTCCACGGTTTGCAGTTCCTTTCGGGATGAATGGCAATCGTTGCAGGCATGGACATATTCACATTTATTCTAATGCAAAATCACAAAAAAGAAAAGAATTTTTTTGTATTTTTCACTAAAAAAACAGACCGGATCCCCGTAAAAGGACCGGCCTGCCTGATATTTTGGTTATTCTGCAATAATTTTTTCTGTTTCTTTGTCGAAGAGGTACA
>ERZ791577.971-NODE-971-length-16310-cov-14.603261_pt1 | contig 16310 bp, 10 predicted proteins | sample MGYA00509969_ERZ791577 | MGnify/ENA primary metagenome ERZ791577 (study PRJEB30046, sample SAMN00791917) | human gut metagenome | study: EMG produced TPA metagenomics assembly of the A metagenome-wide association study of gut microbiota in type 2... | reverse complement strand
CACGAAGGGTTTGACTCAGCGATCATTAAAGCAATGAAGGCTTGTCTGAAATAGAAGCAACCTCATGGAAATGACGTGGATAACACGGTTCTCGTTTTTGTGTATTGTGTTATCTACGTTTTTATAGAAGGTACTTTTGCAGGTTTAGTATAAAAATATGTTCACTTTTTTGTTTCCGATTTCATATTTCATGTTATCTTTGCTATACAAGATCAGATCTAATGTGAAAGAGAAATATGATAAACACAGAATTGTTCAAAGAAGTGTCACCTTTGTCGGCCAAGGATTGCTTTATTTTGATAGAGCGTCAGAAATCGAATTTTAATTTTCCTATACATATACATCCCGAATATGAACTGAACTATATTGAGAATGCAAAAGGCGCACAACGCATTGTGGGAGACTCCATAGAAGAAATAGAAGAAGAGGAACTGGTGCTGGTCACCAATCCTCAATTGGAACATGCTTGGAGGGATTATAACAACAAGCCGCAGAATATCCATGAAATAACCATTCAGTTTCATTCCGATCTGCTTTCCGACCAGATTCTGAACAGGAACCAGATGATCAGCATTCGGGAACTTTTCCACCGTGCCCGTAAAGGAATCGTGTTCAGCAGGGAGACTATCGCGAAAGTCCGTCCGTTGTTGAAAACGCTGTCTTGCGAGAACGATAGTTTCTATTCCTTGATAAAACTGCTTGTTATTCTTCATGAATTATCATTGGACAAAGGGATGCGTGAGCTGTCAACCGGGCAGTTTGCCATTAACTCTGTTTCCAAAGAGCATACTAACGAGAAGTTGAACAAGGTGCTGGATTATGTTCATTTTCATTTTTCGGAAGTGATCCGTCTTGCAGATGTGGCTAAAATGGTAAATATGAGCGAGGCCTCATTCTGTCGTTTTATCAAACAGCATACTTCCAAAAGTTTTATCGATTTCCTTACTGATATCCGCTTGGGGGCCGCTTCACGTGCTTTGGTTGATTCTTCCTTGTCAATAGCTGAAATAGGATATGATTGTGGCTTTAATAATCTATCCAATTTCAACCGTATCTTTAAAAAGAAAAAAGGAGTGACTCCTAAAGAGTTCCGTGATAATTATCGTAAGAACAAGACTATCATTTAAAAGGTTCGGCCGGAACTTTCTCATGGACTTGCCTGATTTTGACAGCACTAAAAGAAAGCGGATTTTCTGAAAGTTCGGGGATATTGTAGGATTTGAATGCCTGGAAATAATGTTCCGTGTCTTTTTGCGGTACTACGAACGGCTTGTAAGTTGTTTTTTCTTTATTCGGATAGCCAGAACAAGGCTTCTCATATTGACGGTCTCTATTTTGATAAAATATCATAAGTATATGTTCGGATAGTATTGGTTTGTCTGTCGGTAAATTTCCATCTTTGCCTTTGGGTTACAACCTGGTAAAACTTTGAATACTAACCTTAAAAAAGACAAGTGTCATGAAAAAGCTATCTTACCTTTTTGCCGTGGCGGCTTCCGCCGCTTGCCTCTGTGCCTGTACCGATGTTACCGATGCTCTTCCGGCAGAACAAATCCCGGCCGATGCACGTAGTACCTTGGGGGCCGACGTAGTTCTTCAGTGGAACAACGAAGAACAAACCATCGATGGTTTTGGTGTGGCGCAGGCCGGCTGGTCCGACTATCTTTATGCCCACCGCAAGCGTCAGGAGATTATGGATGTGATGTTCGGACAGGACGGGCTTCGCCTCAGTATCCTCAGGGGCGAGGTATTCCCCCATTACGATGAAACCACGTTTAATATGGACGAGGATATCAATCTGTCTTTGGACGATCCTTTTTTCGATATTGATTTCAACCGTGATGAGAATCGTGTTGCCGAAGGCATCGCACAGCGCAACGGACAGTTGTGGATTATGAAAAAAGCGAAGCAGGAATACGGTGTGGACAAACTCATCTTTTCCGTTTGGTCTGCTCCGGCTTATATGAAAAGCAACGGCAGTACCTCGCAAGGTTTTTTGAAACGCGGCAGCTACCAGGCCTTTGCCGACTATCTTTCCAATTTCTGTGATGCCTACACAGCGGCAGGTCTGCCTGTCTATGCCATCTCTCCGGCCAACGAGCCCGAGTATGCGGCAAGCTGGAACTCATGCCTCTGGCTTCCCGGTACCACTACGCTGGGACCGTTCATTGTGAATAACTTAGGTCCCAAGTTGCGACAGACCCATCCCGAAACCCGGATTATCTTTGGCGAGAATGCCCAGTGGTCTGCCATTCTGGGCTTTATCATGGGCAGTAAAAATTATGTGCGCGATATTCTGAACCTGAATCCTAAAATCACCAACTTTCCCGTCATTGCCGCCGGACACGGCTATGTGGATCCTGTGACTGGGAAAGATCCTGCCATTGAACCGTTCAGCAAAGCCGAATCGAAGGGAATTCCCGTGTGGCTGACCGAAATCAGCGATCCTACGGAAAGTTATGATGCTACCATGACCAGTGGCTTGAAATGGGCGAAGAAGTTCCATCGTTTCTTGTGTGAGGCCAATACCGGCGCTATTGTGTGGTGGGCAGGTGCTATACCGGATGGCGGAACCACCGAGGGGCTGATTAACATTGAAAAGAACCGCGTGGACTATGAAGTGACCAAGCGTTGCGAGGTGTTCGGCAACTTCTCCCGTTACATCCCTGTAGGAAGCAAGCGCATCTCGGCGCAATATGATTTCGAACAAGGCTATATGGTGTCTGGCTATAAATATGGTGACAACGGTTACACGGTTGTAGCCATCAACCCTGCGGATCATGAAGTAGTTATTTCGTTGGCTCTTGAAAGCGCTCAGGTTTCCGGTGCTTTGCAAGGCTATGTCACCGATGACACCCGTAAATGGGAGCCGGTGGAAGCTGTTCAACCTGCCGATGGTGTCTATACCCTGACCTTGCCGGCCCGTAGCGTGGTTTCCTATACCGGAACTGTGTTGAGTAGTTCGTCTTTGTAACGTTGGTTCTGTTTTTATTTCTACGCTGCAATAGTTTTTTGTTCCGTCATTGTATTGCGCTGATAAACAGTAATATGCGGTGACGGAATTTCCTGTATCCCCACGAAGTGCTTTTTCGTTTTTTCCTTGCAGAAGCCGGTTCGTCGGATATCGGTTTCCATGTCGGGTACGTAATCTTGATATATGTATGGCAGTATCCGTGCAAGGGGATGGGAGTTTCCATGCAAGAAGACTGCATCATTTGTTGCACCACTCGGCTGAACGTGCCTTTTCACTCAAGTGAAGTGCCGTTGCCACCTGTGTGAAACGGTTGCTTCACCAAGGTGAAGCAATAAAGTCATAAGACTGTTTTCACGGTTGCATCCTGTTGATAAAATACATCTATTGAAGTTTTGTCATTTTGTGTGTGGCGGTTGTTGTGTTGTACATTGATGAACGATACCACCGCTTACCTACCGGTTGAGAGCCTTTATGGATGTTTTTTTACAGTAATTGGTTGATAATTAGAAGAATACTGTGTAGGAAAAATTTTATATTTCACGTTCAATTCAGATGCGTTTTCCATTGTCTTGAAGAATTTTTTTTTGATATTGATAAGATTTCATTGTTTAATGCTTGAATTGTATTTGTTCCTGCTTGCTTGAATTGCCATCTTTGCAATGTTAATTTTTAATTCAAATAACTATGAAAACAAAGACATTCTTAATTTCAGCTGCTATTCTTCCATCCATGGGGCATTACCGTTGTTTGCGAAAGCAATAACGTGTTGGAAATCTATTTTTAGTTAATTTTACAGCAATATTTTTTAATTAAACTCTAATACATTATTTATGAAACAAATTGCATTTACATGGTTGCTGTGCATACTTAGTATATGTGCCTATGCTCAGCAAATTACTGTTACCGGAACAGTGACGGATGCGGAGAATAATCCGTTGATTGGTGCGGCTGTTGTTGTAGTAGGAACTACGGATGGCGTGATTACCGATTTTGATGGCAAATATACCATTAAGGCCGCTTCCGGTCAGTCTTTGAATTTCTCTTATGTAGGTTATCGGGAGCAAACTGTTAAGGTTGATGGCCGCAGTGTGATTAATGTGAAATTGTCGGAAGGTGAATTGTTGGACGAGGTGGTGGTTATCGGTTACGGTACAGTGAAGAAAAGCCATTTGACAGGTGCGGTCGCTTCTGTTTCCGGTAAAGAGTTACAGGCAAATGTTGCACGTAGTGCTTCAGCTGCTTTGCAAGGAAGAGTTGCCGGTGTTACTGTGTCGGCTGCCAACGGTCAGCCGGGGGAAGGCTTGAATATTAATGTCCGTGGTATCAGTTCATTGAGTGCCACCAGTCCGCTTTATGTGATTGACGGTGTGTATGGTGATATCAATATGGTTGATCCCGCTGACATTCAGTCTATTGAAGTGTTGAAAGATGCTTCGGCTGCTGCTATTTATGGTTCTCGTGCTGCTAATGGTGTTGTATTGGTCACTACTAAAGGCGGTCGTTTGGAAACTTCTGCCCGTGTAACAGTGGATGCCTATACAGGCGTTCAGATGGTTGCCAAATACATTGATGTAATGGATGGTAATCAGCTTCGCGATTTGGCAAAGGCTACCGGTTATAGTTCGGCAGAAGGGTTGCTGAATTGGAATGGAGGTGCTGGAACAGACTGGCAGAAAGAACTTTATAACTCGGCTATGGTGAGCAAGGTTAGCTTGAATGTATCTGGAGGAAACAAGACTTCGACCTATAATCTGTCGGGAAGCTATCTTAACCAGGATGGTATTGTGAATACTACCGGTTATGAGGCATGGAACATTCGTGCTAAGAATACTTTTTCTTTTTTCAATAATCATTTGCGTATGGGGACTACGTTGATGATGAAATTCTATAAAAAGAAGTACGAAGATGTTTCATATACCTCCGCTCTGACAGCTGTGCCTATGTGGAATGTATATGGTGAAGATGGCACTTGGGGTGTCGCTCCGGAATGGACCAGAGGAGATAATCCTGTGGGTTGGACAGAAGCCTATGATTACCAAAGACATGGGATAGACATTTTATTGAATGGCTATGCCGAAGTGGATTTGTTCTTGAAAGGATTGAAATATAAATTCAATGTAGGTATAAACAAATATACAAGACGTAATTATGCCTATAGTTCTCCTTATTATTTCAGTTCTACTTCACAAAAGAATGAAGCGGAATTGTCGGAAAGTACAGACTGGGAGAATGATTGGTTGATTGAAAATACAATCAATTATGATAATACGTTTGGCAATCATACGGTTTCTGCTTTGGTGGGTTATTCTGCCCAGCGTAACAATGCGCGTGGTTTTGGTGCAGGACGTAAGGGTTTCCCGGAAGGTTTCTCTGTGATTGACGCCGGTTCGGTTTCTTCACAAAATACATCGGGTAGCGCATGGGCCAATACAATGATTTCTATGTTTGGGCGTGTGATGTATTCGTATGCCGATCGTTATATGCTGTCTGCTTCTGTTCGTCGGGACGGTTCTTCCAAATTTGCAGATGGAAACCGCTGGGGCACATTCCCGTCTGTATCTTTGGGTTGGAATGTGATGAATGAAGATTTCTTTGAAAATATCAAGGAAACCATGAATGAATTGAAAATTCGTGCCAGTTATGGTGTACTGGGTAATTTGAGCGGCATTGGCAATTATGCTACCCAGTCTGTTGTTTATAAAGGTATGAATAACATGATGGGCACAGAACTTTGGGAAGGTGCCATTACCGGTAAGGAATGGACTTCACCCATGAATGTGACTTGGGAAAAGACGAAGACTTTGAACTTGGGTTTGGATTTTGCTTTCTTGAACAATAAGTTCAGTGTCAGTGCTGATTATTTTATTCAGAAAACAGAAGATATGTTGTTGTCTATGCCGCAGTCTTTGAGTTTTGGCTTGAGTGGGAATCCTACAGTAAATGCAGGTACAGTAGAAAACAAAGGATTTGAAATTTCATTGAATCACCGTAATAATGTAGGCGATTTGTATTATCATGTAGGTGTCAATGCCACCTTTATCAAGAATGAACTGACGGAAGTAAACGGAAGTCGTGATGAATGGCAGGGATTCAATCCTCATGCCAAAGGAACGATCACTTATGCCAAGACCGGTCATTCCATAGGTTATTTCAATTTGATAAAGACGGATGGTGTATTCCAAAGCCAACAAGAAATTGATGCGTATGTGGATAAGAACGGTAATAAGATCCAGCCTAATGCACAACCGGGTGACTTGCGTTTCGTGGATTATAACGGAGATGGTAAGATTGACAATAATGACCGTCAGGATGTAGGCTCTGCTTTCCCGAAAGTTAACTTGGGTGTAAGTCTGGGTGCTGAATGGAAAGGTTTGGATTTGAATATGTTCTTTGACGGAAACTTTGGCAACAAGATTTACAATGCCCAGTATTATAGTACGGTTTATAATGAATCAACGGGAAACCAATATGCAGAACGCATGAACAGCTGGACTGAAAACAATCATTCTGACATTCCTCGCTGTTTGTTTGGTACTAGCGATCCTAATGGTACAAACTGGGGCTATACGGACCGTTGGTTGGAAAATGGTTCATTCTTGCGCTTGAAGACTTTGGAATTAGGTTATACGTTGCCCAAAGTATGGGTATCTAAAGCCGGTTTGCAGAATGTGCGTGTTTATACGGCTATGGAAAACCTTTTCACTATAACCGATTATAAAGGATATACTCCTGACTTGGGTATGGTAGATGCCGATGGTGCCGGTACATCAGGTGGTTCGGGTGTAATGACCCGTGATTGTGATGACGGTCGTTATCCGATGGCACGTACTATCACCTTTGGTTTACAAGTAAATTTCTAATTAGGAATAAGTAATATTTGCAGAATATGAAAAAGAATTTTATAAAATACATAGCTGCATTGGCTGTAGCTCCAATGTTGTTGTCTTCTTGTAGTGATGACTTTCTGAATGAGATTGATCCTAACCGTCAGACTCCGACCACTTTCTGGACATCCGAGGATAATGTGATGAAAGGCTTGTCCGCAGTTTATAATCCTTTCCGCCGTATGACCAGTGGATATTATGGTGGGTTGGAAGGCATCATGCATCTTCAGATGCGCGGTGACGACCTTTACCCCACTCGTGGAGAAGAACCTTATATTTGGGAATATTTGTCGTTTGTCAACACAACGAATACAAAGGATTTGAGCTGGGGAAACATCTATGAAGGCATTCAGATGGCAAACGAATTCATATATCGTGCGGCTACGGTTGATATGGACGAAACCAAACGTGAGCAAATGATAGGTGAGGCTTATTTCTTACGTGGATTCTGGTACTTCCGTTTGCGTACTGATTATCGTGATGCGGTTATCCGTACTCTCCCGCAGGATGCAGATCCGGAAACTCATGGACTGTCTAGCGGTGATGAAGTGCTGGAACAGGCTATTTCAGACTTTAAGGAAGCCAAGTCTCGTTTGCCTAAGCTTCGTTCAAGCGATGAGAACGGTCGTGTAACTCAAGGTGCGGCTATTGCCATGTTGGGTAAAGCTTATATCTGGAAAGGGGATTATCAGGCCGCTAAGGATGAGTTTGAAATTATAATGAATGGTTATGGTTACGATTTGACTCAAAAGTATGAGGACAACTTCCGTGACGATACGGAATTTAATGCTGAATCTATTTGGGAAATCAATTATGATGCCAAAGGTAATTCGGGTGACGCTTGGGGCAATGGCACTAGTGACGACTCGTTTATGGGAAACAACCTTGCTCATTATTTTGGCCCGACACTGAAAGGTGAGAATATTGGCGGTGGTTGGTATAAGATGCAGCCTTCTCCCTATTTGATAAAAGAATTCATTTCCGAACAGCGTCCGGAAGGATCTGATTCCAAATGGGATAAGCGTTTGTACACTACGTGCTTCTTTAAATATTCTGATTTCGGTGATGTGAAGCCGGATGAAAAATTCTATGGTGGTAAAGTGGAATTTGATGATATGTTTAAATGGACGGTACTGCCCGAAGGCGATGGCAAATATGGTATTGCCAAGCAAGGATATGCTCCTGCTTATCCGGTTATCGAGGGTGTTCAAGGGCGTTTCATGATGAAGAAGTTTGCAGCTTGGTGGGTTCCCACAGGATGTACGATGTATTCTAACGATGCCGGACGTATCAACAATTTACGTATTATGCGCTTTGCAGAAGTTTTGTTGCTCCACGCTGAGGCTTGTCTGGAAACCAATGATGAAAGCGGAGCAATGAAAGATATTAACCGGATTCGTGTACGTGCCGGGCTGCCGGAGAAAAACTTGAGTGGAAAAGATGCTATAATGACAGAACTCCAGAAACAGAAATTGCTGGAATTTGCCGGAGAGAATATACGTTGGGATGATATGGTTCGTTGGTACGGAAATGATCCTGCTAAGTTGAAAGCTATCATGCACGAACGCAAGACCGATTCTCAACATTATGAATTGCTTTACGAAGAAAATGAAAGTGGTGAAAAGGAATTGGTAGGATATAAACCGACAGACCGCATTTCGGATACACAAGGATTTGACCATTTTGAAGCTAAATTCTTGTACTTCCCGATACCTCAGGCAGAGGTGGACGCTAATTTGAATTTGGAGCAAAAGCCGGAATGGAGATGATTGCATTGAACTGATAATTAAAAAGTATGAGAGGGAGGGGGATCTCTCCCTCTATAAAAACAATGAAGCCAAATGAAAAGGAAAGGATATTATTTATGCTCTTTGTTGGTTATGATATTTGTATTTTTGTCATGTCGTGATGAAGAACAGGATTGTACCCAAGCTATGCAGGATATACAAAACCAGTTGAAGGAAAATGATTTATTGAAATCTGTTTCTCAAGAACGTGAACAATGTGTTTTGTTATTTGAGTCCAATAAGATAATTTTTCCGCAAGAGTTAATCCAAAGTGTAGATGTGGATGCGGAAAACTGGAAAACGACTTTGACATTTGCCAATGGAAGCACTTATGTTATACCTACCTTAGGTACTTCGATTGACAACTTGATATTGAGTTCTACAGTCAATCCTTCCGGTTGCAATCCATTATCGGCCAGTGTAGTTGTAAAATTACCTGTATTGGGACGCATTAAACTGATTGTGCACAGCAAACCGGGAAAGCATACGCCTGACGTGGAATATACATTTAAAGATGTGGGATTAAAACAGAATATTCCGGTATTGGGACTTTATCCCAATTATAATAACCAGATCACTTTAATTTATACGGATTTGCAAGGAAATGAACGTGCTCGGTCCAATCTAAAGCTTCAGACGAAAACATTGGAAAGCAGAAGGCTGCCTAAGGAAATCAGAGTGGTAAAGGCTCAATATGACCGAATGGAGCCAGGCATGAATTTGGTAAACTCCCCCGGACAGGATGAAACAGACACATCTATTCCTTATATGATAGATGCTGACGGAGAAATCCGTTGGATTCTTGATTGGGAGAAGTCGGATGAACATCGATATATCGGAATCGGGTGCGGATTGATCCGGATGCAGAACGGACATTATATGACCGGTGACGGAAACCATCATCGGATGGTGGAGGTGGATATGATGGGAAATACAATTCATAATTGGGATATGCTGGAAAGGGGATACACTATGCATCATGCCATATCTCAAGATAAGCAAGGCAATATATTAGCGACTGTGAGCAAGACTTCCGCTAAAATCGCCAATGGGAAAGATGTACGGATAAATGATTTTATTATTATGATGGATCCCGAAAAAGGGGAGATATTGCAAGAATGGGATTTGGTGCACATGTTGGATTCGGCTCGCTATGGAATGACCGATTATGATCTAACCTCAGACCCTTTTGCACAAAGTGCCAGTAATTGGGCGCATAATAATGGTATAGTAGAGTGGGGAGATGATTATCTGGCTACAGCCCGTTATCAAGGAATCTTTAAGTTTAATAAAGCTGGAGGTATTGAGTGGATTATATCGCCTCATGGGTATTGGAGAGATAAATACTTGAAATTATTATTGAATCCTCTTCATGCCGACGGAACTCCTATTACTGATCCTGAGGTGATAGCCGGAACGAAGACTTGTGATGATTTTGAATGGCCTTGGGGATGTCATACAGCTGTCCCATTACCTAATGGACACATTCTTTATTTCAATAATGGTTATGGGCGTAACTTCAAACTGGATTTTACAGACAGGAAAAATATTTATACTTGCGGCATAGAATATGAAGTGGATGAAGTGAACCGTACGGTTCGCCAAGTTTGGCAGTATGGAAAAGAGCGTGGTGCCGCGTATTTTACTCCGGCCCGTTCCGGGGTGCAATATTTGGAACAAACGGGTAACAGATTAATTTGTCCGGGAATGAGCAATGTGCTTAGCAATGGCAATCGTGGTGCACGCGTGACAGAAGTAGATCCTGAAACACAGGATGTTGTGTTTGAGTTGGAATTGGAAGATGCGATTTACCAGCGGGTTTACCGTATGTCTCTTTATCCTGAGAACCAATAACAACACTGTATAGAATATGATTGATTTTTGATAAAATAGTATAATTCTAGATGCTTGGATAGCATTCTTTTACTGTAAAAGATGGATTGATAACAATGAAAAGAAAATAAGATATGAACGGATATTTCAAAAAACAAATAGAAGCATTGCGCCAACGCCATGAAGCGTTGTTGCAACGTCCTAATGAAATGCAGGAAGAAACGAACGGTGTCATCCACCGTTATGTTTATCCGGTACTGACACGCCAGCATATTCCCCTGGAATGGCGTTATGACTTCAACCCTGCCACCAACCCTTGTTGTATGGAGCGTATCGGCTTTAATGCTACCATGAACAGTGGTGCCCTGAAATGGAACGGAAAGTATCTGATGGTGGTGCGTGTGGAGGGAGCAGACCGGAAGTCGTTCTTTGCCATAGCCGAAAGCCCTAACGGGGTGGACAATTTCCACTTTTGGAAACGTCCGCTGGTATTGCCCGATGTGGATCCGGCGGAAACCAATGTGTACGATATGCGTCTTACCGCTCACCAGGATGGATGGATTTATGGTATCTTTTGCAGCGAACGCCATGATGACAAGGCACCGGCGGGAGATCTGTCGGCGGCGGTGGCAAAGGCGGGAATCGTACGCACGCGCAATCTGGTGGACTGGGAACGGTTGCCCGACTTGAAAGCGGCGAGCCAACAGCGCAATGTGGTGTTGCATCCCGAATTTGTGAATGGGAAATATGCCCTCTACACCCGTCCGCAGGATGATTTTATTAATGCCGGAAATGGGGGAGGAATAGGATGGGCGTTGATAGACGACATCACCCGGGCGGAGGTGAAGGACGAAATGATAATAAACCACCGTTATTATCACACGATCAAAGAGGTGAAGAACGGAGAGGGACCGCACCCCATCCGCACCTCCCAAGGGTGGCTGCACCTGGCGCACGGAGTACGCGGATGTGCCGCCGGACTGCGCTATGTGCTCTATCTGTATATGACCGCAGCCGATGAACCGTGGCGCGTCATAGCTGAACCAGCCGGCTATCTGCTGGCTCCGCTGGCGGGGGAAAGGGTGGGCGATGTGTCCAATGTGCTTTTCTCGAACGGATGGATAGCCGATGACGACGGTACGGTATACATCTATTATGCCTCCAGCGACACGCGGATGCACGTGGCGGTTTCTACGGTGGATCGCTTGGTGGACTACTGTCTGCACACGCCTGCCGACGGATTGCGTTCCGCAGCTTCAGTGGCAGCGGTGAACGCGCTGATAGATCGCAACGAGGCATTTCTGAACGGGTAAAATAGAAGGAATATAAAGGCATTGATAAGATAAAGTCGTTTTTAATGCGGAATGGCTGTTTTTTAGGTGGAAAGAGAAGTGGATAATGCCATTTATTTTCTTGTCGAAAGGGAATAAATGGCTAATTTTGTAATTATAAACCCAAAATAGATATTGTATGAAAAAGATTGCTTTATGGGCTATGTGCATAGCCGTAATGGTGTTGTCGGGTTGCCGGAAGGCTCCGGAATGGAAAGCGGAACATGTGTTTGTCATCGGTTTGGACGGATGGGGCGCCTACAGTGTGGAAAAGGCGGATATGCCGAACGTGAAGGCGTTGATGGATGCCGGATGCTACACGTTGAAAAAACGCAGTGTACTTCCTTCATCCAGTGCTGTAAATTGGGCTTCCATGTTTATGGGGGCAGGTCCTGAACTGCACGGGTACACGGAGTGGGGATCAAGAACGCCCGAACTACCCTCGCGTGTGCTGAACGAGCATGGCATTTTCCCCACCGTGTTCAGCGAGTTGCGCAAGGCGGCTCCCGATGCCGAGATGGGCGTACTGTATGAATGGGATGGCATCAAGTATCTGGTAGATACGCTGGCTTTGAACCATCATGCGCAGGCACCCGACTATAACACGCATCCTACGGCTTTGTGTGACATGGCCTGTGAGTATATTACGCAGAAGAAACCGGTGTTGAGTGCTTTTTGTTTCGACAACCCTGACCACGTGGGGCACGGTGACGGACACGATACTCCGGCTTATTATGCCAAACTGAAAGAACTGGACGGCTATGTGGGCCGTATTGTGGATGCCATCAAGGAAGCGGGTATTTATGAAAACAGCATCATTATTGTCACCGCTGATCATGGGGGAATCAATAAGGGACATGGCGGAAAGACCATGGAGGAGATGGAAACGCCGTTCATTATCGCCGGAAAGAACATCAAGAAGGGGGGAGCTTTCGAAGAGAGCATGATGCAGTTTGACTGCGCGTCTACTATAGCATCTGTTTTCAATCTGGAGCAACCGCAGGTGTGGATAGGACGCCCCATGACACAGGTGTTTGAATAAAAGATGAAGCGGATACTATGAAATTGCATATCGTTGATATTCTGATTATTTGTGCTTATCTGATGGTTATTGTCGCCATCGGGTTGTTTTTGAAAAAGAAGGCGGCAAAGAATATGGATTCTTATTTTTTGGGCGGAAAGTCGTTGCCGTTTTATATGTTGGGGCTGTCGAATGCATCGGGCATGTTTGATATTACCGGCACCATGCTGATGGTGTATTGGGCTTTTGCTTATGGGTTCAAAAGTCTGTGGATTCCATGGTTGTGGCCCGTGTTCAATCAAATTTTCCTGATGGTCTATCTGTCGGTGTGGCTCCGCCGGAGCAATGTGCTGACGGGCGCCGAATGGATAAAGACCCGTTTCGGGCAGGGGCGGGGGGCTACGCTCTCGCATACTATTGTCATTGTCTTTGCTCTGCTCAGCGTGCTGGGTTTCTTGAGCTACGGGTTTATCGGAATCGGCAAGTTCATGGAGATCTTTTTTCCGTGGGAGGTAGTGTCGCAGTATGTGCCCTGGGATATTCCGATACAATATGTGCCTCATTTTTACGGCATTTTCTTTACGGCCATTGCTACCTTCTATGTGATGCTGGGCGGTATGCTCAGCATTGTGTGGACGGATGTGGTGCAGTTCCTCATCATGACGGTGGCGGGTGTGGTCATTGCCATTATCGGGATGAACATGGTGGCTCCTGAAATGATCCGGGAATTTGTGCCTGCAGGGTGGGAGTCGCCTTTCTTCGGCTGGACGCTGGACATTGACTGGAGTGAACGGATGAGTTTGCTGACGGAACGCATGGCGGACGAGCCTTACAGCCTGATGGGTGTCTTTGTGATGATGGCGTTGCTGAAAGGGATTTTTATGAGTATGGCGGGACCTGCTCCGAACTATGACATGCAGAAGATCCTGTCGTGCAAGTCACCCAAGGAGGCGGCGCTGATGAGCGGTTCGGTATCGGTCATTCTGCTGATTCCGCGTTATCTGATGATTATGGGGTTTGCGTTGCTGGCTATCTATTTCTTTAAAGTGGATGGAGGACTGGAACAGATGACGGCTGTCCACACGGATTTCGAAACAATTCTTCCTCACCTGATTACGAAGTATGTGCCGGTGGGGCTGGCGGGTTTGTTACTGGCAGGATTGCTGTCGGCATTCATGTCTACATTCGCTTCTACGGTGAATGCGGCACCGGCTTATGTGGTGAATGATATTTATCTGAAGTATATCAACCCAAGGGCTTCCGTCAGGACACAGATACGGGCGAGTTACCTCGTTTCGGTACTGGTGGTGGTTATCAGTACGGTGATGGGCTTTTTTCTGAAGGACATCAACGAGATTTTCCAGTGGATTGTGGGCGCGTTGTTCGGCGGATATATTGCCGCCAATGTGTTGAAGTGGCACTGGTGGCGGTTTAATGGTGAAGGGTATTTCTGGGGAATGACTTCGGGTGTGGTGGCTGCCATTGTGATGAAGTTCACGGTACCCGATTCGTTGGTACTTTATTTTTTCCCCGTGTTGTTCGGCATTTCGCTGGTGGGTTGTATCGTGGGTACGTACTCGGCACCTCCTGCTGACGAGGAGACACTGGTGAACTTCTATATCCGGGTATGTCCGTGGGGGTGGTGGAAACCGGTGGCGGCCAAGGCAGTAGCACGCTATCCGCAGGTGACGCGCAACCGCCATTTCAAGCGGGATATGTTCAATGTGGCGATTGGTATCGTGTGGCAGTGCTGTCTCACTATTGTGCCCATGTATCTGGTGGTGCGCGGTACGGGGGGACTCATTGCGTCGGTGTTGCTGCTGGTGGTGACCACCGTGGTGTTGAAATATACCTGGTACAGGCCGTTGTGCAGGGAAGAGAAGGAATATGATGAGTTGATGAAACGTATCGGAATGAACTGATAGACAAAAAAGGGTAAATGTGTCAAAACTAAAATGGCTACCCCGCAAAGTTACAGATCGTATTTATAACACTTAAAAAAGGGTCGTATCAAGCTCTGTATTGAGTAATGATACGGCCCTTTCTTTAGCCTTTTAGGATGTTCAAATGCCAGATTATAAGTTCATATTTTCAAAAACAGAGTTTTGACATCCTCTTTTTGTCTGTCAATATCAACCGGAAGGTTTAGCTCACTTCGGGCGGCTCCAGTATGCGGCTGGCGTACTCATGTTGTAGCGGTAGCTCGACACCTTGTTTCATCAGTATTCTTCCGGAGAACATTTTGTTGTCCAGTGGCAGCGGACGGGCATCTTTTCCGGTTTAGTTCCGTGATGCGGTATTGCTTGTCGGCTTTCAGCCTGTCCATGCGGAAACGGGGAATAATCTGATTGCAATAATGCTGAATCTTGTAGGCAAGAACACGGCATGTTTTTTCTGTGGGGTGTAGAGCATCAGTGAGAAAGCACCTCTATCATTGTAAGGCGAGATGAGACGGTATGATAAATTGCCCAGCTGTATCATCGGAGGGATTTTCTTGTAGGTAATAATGGCTTCACGTTTTCGGGAACGGACAACGGCAGGGAGGTGTTCGGAGTAGCTATCAGAATATCTTGTTCCTATACCCGGAGCGGAAAGGAAGAGAAGAGGCATAAGTTTGCCGGAAGTAGTTTTTTCATGGGATGGTATTTTTTTGAAGAATAATGATCTGTATGTTTGGAATTATGCAAAAATGAAAGAAGTTTTTGGCATTTTATGATAGAATATTATTCATGTGGCACTATGTGCGCATTTTATGTAATTATGAGGTGCTTTTCCGCAATAAATATCAAGGAATCTTTTTATCTTTGCGAATATTGGTAATCAGTGCTTAAGTATAAAAAAAGGTTATGGAAAAGAGAGATAAAGAGGAAATGAGCCGCAGGAAGTTTCTGAAGATAGTAGGCGTCAGTGCGGCTGCATCGGCGGCAGCCCTGTATGGTTGTGCATCCGAAGGGAAACCGGCTTCATCCGAGGCTTCTGTGTTGGGCGAAGTGCCTGTGGATAAAATGACGTATCGCGTTTCTCCCAAAGGGGAGCGTGTCTCACTTTTAGGATATGGATGTATGCGCTGGCCGTTGAAACCTGCACCGGACAGCGATGGAAATGTGATAGATCAGGATGCGGTGAATGAACTGGTGGATTATGCTATCGCTCACGGAGTGAATTATTTCGATACATCTCCTGTCTATTGCCAAGGGTTTTCTGAAAGAGCCACCGGTGCGGCCTTGAAACGTTATCCCCGCGAAAAGCTCTTGATTGCGACAAAGATGTCCAATTTCCAAAACTATACTCGTGAGAATTCCATCAAGATGTATCATCAGTCGATGAAAGAATTGCAGACGGATTATTTGGATTATTATTTGCTTCATTCCGTAGGTGGAGGGGAAGGGATAAAGACTTTCCATGACCGTTATATTGACAATGGGGTTCTTGACTTTTTACTAAAAGAGCGTGAAGAAGGCCGTATTCGTAATTTGGGAT
>ERZ791577.958-NODE-958-length-16463-cov-4.956728_pt1 | contig 16463 bp, 17 predicted proteins | sample MGYA00509969_ERZ791577 | MGnify/ENA primary metagenome ERZ791577 (study PRJEB30046, sample SAMN00791917) | human gut metagenome | study: EMG produced TPA metagenomics assembly of the A metagenome-wide association study of gut microbiota in type 2... | reverse complement strand
CTCACGGCCTCTTGAACCCCATTCAAGCGCGCTACCAAAACTGCGCTACACCCGGTCATCATCCGTTACTTCCCTACCGAAGCACCGGCGACATGAGATATTATACTCGGATAAGGCAGTCTTGTCAACAGATTTTTGCAATTTTTTTGGATTTTTTTGAAGAAAGTATGATTTTGACGGTGATGCGCTGCTTTGCATCGTACTAATTCCTCCCGCCGTCGCATAAATTTCTTCCAAAGGGCTTTCAAATGGGAAGAGAGGGGAGAGCATTTTGGCAAAGCAGGAACGAATCGAGCAGGCGGCAGTCTGCCGCGAGATAGGAGCCCGCACCGGCGGCGACATCCTCATTGGCGTGGTGGGGCCGGTGCGCACGGGCAAGAGCACCCTCATCAAGCAGTTTATGGAAAAGCTGGTGCTGCCAGCCATCGGCCCGGAGGACGCGAAGCTCCGCGCCCGCGATGAGCTGCCCCAGTCGGCAGCGGGGCGCACCATCATGACCACCGAGCCCAAGTTTATCCCGGAGTCGGCGGTGCCGCTGGCGCTGGAGGGCGGGGGAGAGTGCAGCATCCGGCTCATCGACTGCGTGGGCTACATGGTGGAGGGAGCCATGGGCCATGAGGAGAATGACAAGCCCCGGATGGTCAAAAGCCCCTGGTTCGACGAGGAGATCCCCTTCGACCTCGCCGCCGAGACTGGCACCCGCAAGGTCATCCGGGACCACTCCACCATCGGCATCGTCGTCACCACCGACGGAACCATCAGCGAGATACCCCGCGAAAACTACATCCCGGCAGAAAAGCGGGTCATCGACGAGCTGGAAGCGCTGGGCAAGCCCTTTGTCATCCTGCTCAACAGTACCCACCCCGACGCCCCCGAGACAAGAGCGATGGCGGCGGAAATGGAAGAGAGCTATGGCCGGACCGTTCTGCCTGTGAGCTGCCTCGATCTCGACGAGGCGCAGCTGGGCGAGATTTTGCAAAAAGTGCTCTACGAGTTTCCGGTGAGGGAGCTGGATTTCGCCCTGCCCCGCTGGGTGACGATGTTGGACAAAGGCCACTGGCTCCAGACCGAAGTATACACAGCGGCTATGCAGCTCTCCGAGAAAATTTCCCGGATGAAGGACGTCTCCGACTCCGGCCGGGCGGCGTTGGACTGCGAGTCCGTGGAAAACGCCGCCCTCAGTGGGATGAACCTCGCCGACGGTGTGGTTCGCATCACGGTGCTGCTCAAGCCCGAGGTGTTTTATAAGGTGCTCAGCGAGCAGACGGGCCTCGAAATCGGCGACGAAGCCGGGTTGATGCCCTGCATCATCGAGCTGGCCAAAGCCAAGCGTGCCTACGAGAAGATACGCAGTGCGATGGAGCAGGTGGAGGCTACCGGCTACGGCATCGTGATGCCGTCCATCGACGAGCTTTCGCTGGAACAGCCCGAGATCGTCCGGCAGGGCGGGCGGTACGGCGTCCGTCTCGAAGCCAGCGCGCCGTCCATCCATATGATGAAAGCTGTCATCCACACCGAGCTGAGTCCCATCGTCGGGACGGAGAAGCAGAGCGAAGACCTCGTGCAGAGCCTTTTGAAGGATTTCGAGGACGACCCCGTCCGCCTGTGGGAGTCGAACATCTTCGGCAAGAGCCTCCACGAGCTGGTCAACGACGGCCTGCAGAACAAGCTGCTCCATATGCCGCAGGAGGCCCGGGGCCGTTTGCAGGAGACGCTGGAACGGGTCATCAACGAGGGCTGTACCGGACTCATCTGTATCTTGATCTAACAAAAAGTCCGCTGCACGAAACCAACGTGCAGCGGACTTTTGTACTATTTCTCTTCTTCGGTCAATTTGGTGATGAGCATCTGATAAATCTCATTGCCCTTCAAAATGAACTGCTTTTTTACCATCTCAGCGCTCAGCCGGTCGGGAGTGCCGATGTCCAGACAGAACAGCTCGCTGTCCAGAGCCTTCACCTGACAGCGCACGGAGCAATGGCCGTCGGCCTTTTCGCTGATGCGGGCGCTGTACTCGGCTTCCTTGCGCGCCCAGGTCTGGCTGCGCAGCACCGCAGCGACCGCCTTTTCCCGCACACTGCGGGGCAGGTCGTAGGCCAGCTCCTGCGCCACTTTCCGGCCCTTGTCGGTGATGGTGTACCGGTCGCCGTCCACCGTCACGAGCTGCTGCCTGGCGATGTCGTCCAGGCAGGAGCCGATCTCAAAATAATTTACCAAAGCCTCTTCCATCAGGGCGTTTTCGATCTCCGTCCGTGTGATAGGCCCGGCGTTCTTGACAAGATAACACAGCAGCAATCGTATCTCGGTGCTGTTGGTCAGTCCACCGGGACGCACACCGGCGGTAAAAGCATCGTTGGCGGCCATTGTTACTCCCATCTCCCGTGTTCTATAGTATTAACTATAGTATAAAGGGTTTCACGCCGGATTGCAAGCCATGACCGAAAAATCCGTCTCGATGCGCTTGTGGCTTTCGGGGGTGGAGTAGAGCCAGTGATCGAGGTGGCCCTCGGTGATGAAGTACCGCAGCTCGAAGCGGTGGCTCTGGCTGAGGGCGTGGTTGACGATGACGAGCTTTATCTTCATCTTCTCGGGCAGGATGTTCTTGATGTAGACGCTTACAGCCTGCCCGGGGCGCAGGTCGGGGCAGCTCTCGGCGAGGCCCGCGAGGTTGGGCGCTATCTCGATGAAGGTGCCGTACTCTTCCACGCTCCGCACGATGCCCACCACCGTTTCGCCCACCGTAAATGCGGCAGCGTTCTCGGCCCAGGTACCCAGCAGCTCCCGGATCGTCAGCACGAACCGCCCCTGTACGTCCCGGCTCTTGATGGCGCAGAGTATCTGCTGCCCTACGCTGACCCGGTCGGCAGGGGAGGAGATACGGCTCACCGACATACAGTCGATGGGCAGCAAGGCGCTGATGCCGCAGCCTACGTCACAGAACGCGCCGAAGGGCTCGATGTGGGTCACGATGCAGGGCAGGATGTCGCCGGGCTGGAGCTGGTCGAGGTATTCGGCCTTGCACATCCGCTGGGCTTCGGCGCGGGAGAGGCGGTAGACAGTCTGTCCGTTTTCGTCGGTGTCGATGCCCTCGATGACAAAGCAGGTGGGTCGGCCTACCCGCGTCAGTACGGCGATGTCCCGTACGCTGCCAGTGTCGGCCCCGTCGGCGCACTGCCCGAAGGGCATTACAGCCCGGCAGCCGCCCAGCTCGAACCGGAGCTGACGCTGGGTGTCGAAGGCCAGCGCCGTGCTCTGCAGGATCTCGCGGCTGGCCATCGCGGCCCGCAGCTCGGCGGCGCTCAGGCGGGAAGCATTGCGGTAGTTGTTTTCGGTACGAAACGCTTGCATCATCTTTCATTCCTCTTTCTCTGTTTTTTGGGTAGCATTGCAGCTACAAAACCATATGCAGCTGCATTTGCATTTTATACGAGTTTGGATTATACTATAGATGTGTGTCTCTCTTTTGGACACACGGCCTGTACTATAAATGTGCAGACAGGAGGGATTCAATATGGATATTGCAGTCGGCGATACCATCCTCACCCGCAAACAGCACCCCTGCGGAGCAGCAAGCTTCGAGGTGCTGCGGGTGGGCATGGATTTCAAGATCCGCTGCACGGGCTGTGGCCGCGAGGTCATGCTGCCCCGGGCGAAGATCGAGAAGAACATCAAAAAGGTCATCAAACCGGGCCAGGAATAGCCCAGCGGCACAGCACATTCAGAAACTGTTTTGTAAGGAGAACTGCCTGATATGCCGAATCTGACTTCCCAAATGGAGGCCGTCTGCCGCCGGTTCGAAGAACTTTCTATCCGTCTCAACCAGCCCGAAACTGCCGCCGACCCGGCGCAGTTCCGCCGCCTGATGCAGGAGTACCATGAAGCACAGCCGGTGGTGGACGCTTACCACGCCCTCACCACTGCGCAGGACCACCTGGCACAGGCAAAAGCCCTGCTGGAAGGGGACGAGCCCCTCGACGCGGACTTTAAGGCTATGGTACAGCAGGAACTGAGCGAAAAAAGTCAGGATGTGGCAGAGCTGGAAAATAATCTCAAAATTTTGCTGCTGCCGAAGGACGCAAACGACGAGAAAAGCGTCATCATGGAGATACGCGCCGGTGCCGGCGGCGAGGAAGCTGCGCTGTTCGCCCACAGCCTCGTGCGGATGTACACCATGTACGTCCAGAGCCGGGGCTGGGAGATGGAGCTGCTGAACCTCAACGAGACGGAACTCGGCGGAACCAAGGAAGCTGTCTTTGCGGTCAATGGCAGAGGCGCCTACAACCGCCTCAAGTACGAGAGCGGCGTCCACCGGGTGCAGCGTGTACCCGAGACGGAGACGCAGGGCCGCATCCACACTTCGACGGCCACCGTGGCCGTGATGCCGCAGGCCGAAGAGGTGGACTTTGCGCTGGACATGAAAGATCTGCGCATCGACACCTTCCGCTCTTCGGGTGCGGGCGGCCAGCACATCAACAAGACGTCCAGCGCTATCCGCATCACCCACATCCCAACCGGAACCGTGGTCGAGTGCCAGAACGAGCGCAGCCAGTTCCAGAACAAGGACAAGGCTCTGGAGATCCTGCGCAGCCGCCTGCTGGCCCAGAAGCAGAAGGAGCAGCAGGACGCCATCAACGCTGACCGCGCCGGTCAGGTGGGAACAGGGGATCGCAGCGAGAAGATACGCACCTATAACTTCCCGCAGGATCGCTGCACCGACCACCGGATCGGCCTGACGGTACACAATCTCGACAAGATCATGGACGGCAATCTGGACGACATCATCGACGCCCTCGCCACCCGTGAGCAGGCCGAGAAACTGCAGAAGTTAAACACATAAATATGCGTGAAATGCGCACGAAAAAGCTGTAAAGAATAATTGCTTTACAGAAGAAAAGAGCGATGATTCGTATGAGTATCAATACTGAAGTCCGCCCGGCTGACACGGAGGGCATTGCCCGCGCAGCCGAGCTTCTGCGGCAGGGCGAGCTGGTAGCCCTGCCTACCGAGACAGTCTACGGCATCGCGGCCGATGCCCGCAACGGCGAGGCCGTGAGCAAGATTTTTGTGGCGAAGGGACGTCCGCAGGACAATCCCCTCATCGTCCACGTTACAGGCCCTGAGATGCTGCACGGCCTCGTCAGCGAAGTGCCGGAACGCGCCCAGCTGCTGATGGCGGCATTCTGTCCCGGCCCGCTGACCATCATCATGCCCCGCGGCCCCGAGGTGGCAGCGGAGTGCTGTGCCGGTCTGGACACCGTGGGCATCCGGATGCCCAGCCACCCGGTGGCACGGGCCGTCATCAAAGCCAGCGGCTGCGCCTTTGCGGCCCCGTCGGCCAACCTCTCCGGCAAGCCCAGCCCCACCAACGCACAGGACGTCTTTACCGATATGGACGGCCGGCTGCCCCTCATTCTGGACGGCGGCGAGTGCGACTGGGGCGTGGAGTCTACCGTCGTGTCGGTGGTGGGCGAAAAGCCCACTCTGTTCCGTCCCGGCCACATCACGCTGGAAGACCTCGAGCGTGCGCTGGGCGAAGAAGTGGAAGTCTCCAAGGCCATCCTCGAGAAGCTGCCGGAGGGCGCGGTCGTCCGCAGCCCCGGCATGAAGTATAAGCACTACGCCCCCAAGGCAGATGTGACCCTTCTGGATGGCACCTTCGAGCAGTTCAAAGCCTATGTGGATGCCCACGCCGCTGAGAATCCCAGCTGCCTCTGCTTTACCGGCGAGGCCGAAAGGCTGGGCGTACCCTGTGTGGAGTATGGCCGGGAGGGCGACGGAGCCGACCAGGCAAAACACATCTTCCGCTCCCTGCGTGCGCTGGATGAGCAGGGCGATGCTGTGGTCTACGCCCGCTGCCCCCAGAAAGACGGCCTGTCCATGGCTGTCTATAACCGCCTCATCCGCGCAGCTGCGTTCCGGGTGATAAAGCTATGATGACACTGGGTATCACCGGACGCAGCGGCTGCGGCAAATCGACGGTCACGGCAGTGTTCGCGGCCCGGGGCATCCCGCTGGCCGACGCCGACCAGCTCTCCCGAGAGATCCTGCTTCCGGGTTCGCCGCTGCTGCCCCGGCTGGCTGAGCGCTTCGGGGCAGATATTATAAAGGAAGACGGCACCCTTGACCGCCGCCTGCTGGCCGACCGCGCCTTTGCGACGCCCGAGGGGAAAGCTGCGCTCGACGCGCTGACCCACCCGGAGATCGTCCACCGCATCCGCGCCGCCAAACAGGCCGCGCAGCAGGCGGGGGCGAAGCTCTTTGTGCTGGACGGCGCGGTCATCATCGGCACGGCGGCAGAGGCCGAGTGCAACAAGCTCTGCGTGGTCACGGCACCGTTTGAAGTCAGCGTGGAGCGCATTGCAGCTCGGGACGGCATCTCGCCCGAGATGGCCGCCCGCCGCCTCAACGCCCAGACGCCAGAGGCTGTGCTGACCGCCAGGGCAGACTACATCCTGCCCAACACCTCCACCCGTGAGGCGCTGGCGAAGGCAGCAAACGAGCTCTGTGACGCTCTCATCGGGGAGGGATGCCGCGCTTGAAAACGCTGTTCCGACTGCTGCGCAGACTGGTGGTGCTGGTCTGCATCGCGGCAGTGCTCCTGACGGCTCTGCCACCCCTCGCCCGGGAGGCCGACCGGCTGCTCTACCCCCGCAAATACAGCCGGCAGGTGGAGCAGTGGGCCGCAGAATACGAGCTCGACCCGCTGCTGGTCTATGCGTTCATCCGCACGGAGAGCGGCTTCGACCCCGCCGCCACTTCCAGCGTGGAGGCCCGGGGGCTGATGCAGATGACCGAGGAGACCTTTATTTGGCTGCGCAGCAAAATTGCGCCGGATGAGGACCTGACCTTCGATGAACTCTACGACCCTGACGTCAGCATCCGCTTCGGCTGCTACTACATCCATCTCTGCATGGAGCGGTACGGCGGCGATGTGGCTACCGCTGCCGCCGCCTACCACAGCGGATGGGGGACAGTAGATAATCTGCTGCGGATGGAAGAGCATTCCTCCGACGGGCAGACCCTGAAAGGCTTCCCTTATAACCAGATGCACCATTACGTCGAAAAGATAACCGCCAGCTACGCCGTCTATACCCGGCTCTACGGCGGCTGAATCTCAACCAATGAAGAAGAACCGACAGGCCAAAAACCTGCGGGTCTTTGATAGATGAAGCTGTTTTCATGGCCAGAGTGTGCCGGATGAACGAGGATTTTTGCTTGCAGGCAAGGCGATTTTTTGCAGCGATCCTGACGGATCGCAAGAGAAAGCAACGCAGTCTGCGGGCAAAAAGGCCGTTCAGACGGTGTGCAATGGCCGTGAAAACAGCTTCCAACAAGTGTAAGAAAACAGAAAGGCAGGAGAGATCCTATGGCAGAAAAAACTCCGAACCAGCAGCTGGCTGAAAAGCTGCTGTTTAAGCCCGCTTACGTCGGCGACAAGTCCGCCGCCGTCAAGCAGGAGGCCCACGCATTCGCTGAGGGCTACAAGAAATTCCTCGATGCGGGCAAGACCGAGCGCGAGGTGGCCGCTGAGAGCGAGCAGATGCTCAAGGACGCAGGCTACCAGCAGTTCGACCCGAAGAAGACCTACGCCCCCGGCGACAAGGTCTATTTCAGCCAGCTGGGCAAGGCCATCGTGGCTTCCACCATCGGCACCCGCAGCTTCGAGGACGGCTTCCATCTGGTCATCGCTCACACCGACAGCCCCCGTCTGGACCTGCGCCCGACCCCGCTGTACGAGTCCGACCACTTCAGCTACTTCAAGACCCACTACTACGGCGGCATCCGCAAGTATCAGTGGGGTACTATGCCGCTGGCCATCCACGGCGTGTTCTCCCGCGCTGACGGCACCACCGTCTCCGTGAACGTGGGCGAGGACGAGAACGATCCCGTCTTCTGCATCACCGACCTGCTGCCCCATCTGGGCGCTGAGCAGGGCGAGCGCAAGCTGAGCGACGGCATCCGCGCCGAGGAACTGAACATCCTCATCGGCTCCGACGCTGTGGACGACGAGGAAGTGAAGGAAGCTGTCAAGCTGAATACTATGATCCTCCTTAATGAGAAGTACGGCATCACCGAGAAGGATTTTGCCCGCGCTGAAATCGAGATCGTCCCCGCTTATAAGTCCCGCGACGTCGGCTTCGACCGCTCCATGATCGGAGCCTACGGCCACGATGACCGCGTCGATGCATATCCCGCTCTGATGGCCGAGATCGCCACCAAGAACCCTGCCTTCACTACCGTCTGCGTCCTGACCGATAAGGAAGAGATCGGCTCTGACGGCGTCACCGGTATGCAGAGCATGTACGTCTTCCACTTCATGCAGGAGCTCTGCCGCACCGCTGGTCAGGACGACATCATTGCATTCCGCAACAGTGTCTGCCTGTCTGCCGACGTCACCGCTGCTTACGACCCGAGCTGGGCCAGCGCTTTCGAGCCGATGAACGGCACCTACGCAGGCCGCGGCATCGCGCTGTTCAAGTACACCGGCAGCCGCGGCAAGAGCGCTGCAAACGACGCTTCTGCCGAGCTGGTGGGCTATGTCACCCGCATGATGGACGCCGACGACGTTGCATGGCAGATCGGTGAGCTGGGCCGCCTCGACCTGGGCGGCGGCGGCACCATCGCAAAGTATGTTGCCAACCGCGGCATCCCCGTCATCGACATCGGTGTGCCTGTGCTGTCCATGCACTCTCCCTTCGAGGTCATCCACAAGACCGACCTGTACATGGCTTATCGTGCCTTCGTCCTGTTCAATCAGGCCGCTGAGTAAGCTGCTTCTACGCACCAAAGCCCCGGGAAGTCTGCCGTCTGGCAGGCCCTCCGGGGCTTTTTGCTATGTCGTGGGCAGGGGGACGGCCTGCTCTACGGTAAGGAAGGCGAAACCGTTGTCCTTGTACCACTGGATGATGTCGGGCAGGGCTTCGGCAGTGGTGCGGGTGGTGGCCGAGTCGTGCATCAGCACGATGCACTGGGTCTGCTCGCCGGTCTCCCGCACGATGTTGCGGAAGATGGTGCCTGCACTGGGCTTGCCGCCCACAGCGTCCTCAGCGCAGACGTTCCAGTCTACATAGGCGTAGCCTTTTGCAGTGACTTCTTCTTTGAGCTGCTGCATCAGCCCGCGCCCGCCGTAGCGGCGGCTCACGGTGTTGGTACTGCCGCCTGGGAAGCGCAGATACCACAGGCCGTCGGCCCGGACGTAAGGGGAGAGGCGTTCCTTTAACAGGTCGATGTCCTTCCAGTAAGCGTCCGCGCTCTGGTAGATGTCGCTGTACTCGTGGGAGGCGGAGTGGAGCGCAATCTGATGTCCGGCGGCAGCAGCCTCAGAGATGAGGGGAAGATATTTGTCGTTGTTGCCGGTGGCGACTACAAAGAAGGTCGCCTTTACTCCGGCACGGTTCAGCGCGGACAGAACGTCCGGCGTCGTCTTGCTGGGGCCGTCGTCGAAGGTCAGACAGACCCACTTCTCGGGCATTGGCTCCGGCTCCGGGGACGTTTCTACGGAGGACGCCGAGGCAGGGGAGACGAAGCTTTCGTCCGGCACCGGGGTCAGGTCGCTCTCCCGGCAGCCTACGGGCGGCTCTGTACCGCAGAATATCCCCAGTCCAAACCCCGCCGCCGCCCCGACAGAAAGCAGCAAAAGGCTCCACCACAATCTTTGATGTTTGCTGGATCTGAAAAAAGTCATTTCCAAAAACCTCCTTCTTAAGTCATTTCTGCACGGAAACTCCATTTACAAGATATGAATGGCAAAAAAATCTATGAAAACGCTTGACATCGCCGGGGGAGTATGGTATTATACTTGAGCAGTCAGCGATACGGCTTAGACCTCAAGGCCGAGAGAAATCAAGATTGCATCAAAACTTCATATGCGAGGGTGGCGGAACTGGCAGACGCGCACGTTTGAGGTGCGTGTGGTTTATCCTTGGGGGTTCAAATCCCCTCCCTCGCACCAGAAGATATCCACGGAATGTCGATGAAAAGTCGATATTTCGTGGATTTTTTGTTATCTGCGTTTATCGGATACTGCCAGATACTGCGCGATACTGTCTGCTTTTGCCGGGTACTTTGTAGTCAGGATCGTAGTCAGAAAAAGTAGGTCATAGCAGGATTTTCCGGGTTTTCCCCGGGACAAAAAGTAGTCAAAAATAATGAATCAGGCCGTCGTCTCCGTAAAACAGAGACAGCGGCCTGATTCATCAAGGGGATTATTTGTCCATATCATGGTACGAACCGTCGGGCGGACGTGCTGTTCGACCCCTCTTCTCCGCAAGATAAAAAATGACCTCAAGCCTGAGCTTGAGGTCATTTTTTATGCGGGAGAAGGGGGTCGAACCCTCACTCCGTTGGAACTGGTGCCTAAAACCAGCGCGTCTGCCATTCCGCCACTCCCGCACGGAAACTTTATTTATAGTAGCAAGATTTGCCGCAAAAGTCAACTGCCGAAGGATAATTCCCTCTTTGCGTCCGCATAATAACCCCAAAAACAGCGAGGGAGGCCATGGGCGTGAAGAGAATGCAGCGGGCGAAGCTTGCGGCGGCATATCTGCTGCTGGCTCTAGCGGCAGCTTTGGGCTGGCTGTACAGCTGCCTGCCGGACCGGGTCTATCTGGAGCCGGGACAAGCCTTATATCTTCCCCGCTTTGCATGGGTCGAGCCGCAGCGCGGCCATGGAAGCCGGAATGTCGCCAGCACCCGGGCGGTGGGCAGCTACCAGACGACGCTGACGCTGGGTGGGTGGCTCCCCATCAAGACCATCCGGGCAGTGGTGACAGAGCGGCCCAGAGTGACCGTCTGCGGTACACCGTTCGGCGTCAAGATGTTCTCCGAAGGGGCGCTCATCGTGGGATTTTCGGAGATCGGGCAGGCTGGCGGCGGGACATCGAATCCCGCCAAGGAGGCCGGGCTTCGCCTCGGTGACCGGGTCATCTGCATCGGGCAGACCCGCACCGAGAGCAATGACGCCGTAAAGGAAGCCCTGGACGCTGCCGAGGGGCAGTCCGTGGAGGTCGTGTATATCCGCAGCGGCGAGCAGAAGCTGACTACCCTGACCCCGGTGTGGGACGGTGCCGCCGGGCAGTGGCGGGCCGGAATGTGGGTGCGGGACTCCTCCGCCGGCGTGGGTACACTGACCTTCGCCGACGAGGAGCTCGGCGTATTTGCGGGACTGGGTCACCCCATCAGCGACAGCGACACCGGCGAAAGCGTCGCCCTGCGCAGCGGCGAGATCGTTCCCTGCGAGATAACCGGCTGCAGTGCCGGAACGGCTGGAAGCCCCGGTGAGTTAAAGGGCCATTTTCTGAGCGCCCACGCCATCGGCACCATCCGCATCAATGGCGAGAACGGCGTCTACGGCACGACGCGCACCCACTTCTCGGGCCAGCTGAGGGAGATCGCGTTCGCGCAGGAAGTCGTCACCGGTCCCGCTGAGATATGGGCCACCATCGAGGGGGAAACGCCCCGCGCATACCGCATCCAGATCGAGCGGGTCAGCGACGCCGACCCCCGCCGGAATCTGGTCATCCGGGTGACCGACCCTTCGCTTCTGTCTGCGACCGGCGGAATCGTGCAGGGCATGAGCGGAAGCCCCATCCTCCAAAATGGGCGCCTCGTGGGTGCTGTGACTCATGTTCTGGTCAATGACCCCACCCGAGGCTACGGGATTTTCGCCCAGACGATGCTCGAACAGGCAAAAAACGCCGTTCAAAACGGTGCCGAAGCGCAGACCACAGAATGAACAAGAAGATTTTTGCGAAAATTCCAGAAAATGTAAAAATTTCCTGTTGCAATCCATGGTAAATTATGGTAAAATCTAGACTGTAAAGGGAACTGCACACATTGGAGGATAGTACGATGGATAAAGTAAGATTTTTGATGTCGGATACCAGTGCGGATGTTACGGCAGCCTGCCGAGAGGCACTGGAGCAAAAAGGCGTAGAAGTGACCGTCGTGGAAAAAGACGGCCTTCAGATTTTGCAGAAGATGCTTGCGGTGCGGCCGCAGGTGGTTTTGCTGGATGCCTTCATGCCCGGGCTGGATGCTCTGGCCGTCAAGCAGAAATATGTCGCCGCCGGCGAAACGCACACCACGTTTTTCGTCACCGGCGCCTTCCAGAGCGAGGAAATGGTCCAAGAGCTGCTGGATGAGGGCTTCGCCTACTACTTTGTCAAACCCTTCGACGAGAATGTCCTTGCCAGCAGGGTGCTCAAGGTCGCCCACGGCCACCAGAAGCGGCTTATCACGGCCAGCGTGGACAGCGACGAGCTGAAGGTCACGGACATTCTGCATCAGATCGGCGTCCCTGCCCACATCAAAGGCTACCAGTTCCTGCGGGATGCCATCCTGCTCACCATGAACGAGCCGGAGTACATCAACGCCGTCACCAAGCGCCTGTACCCGGAGATCGCCAAGAAAAACGGCACCACCGCCAGCCGGGTAGAGCGGGCCATCCGCCACGCCATCGAGGTGGCATGGGACCGTGGCGATGTGGATACCCTGAACAGCTACTTCGGCTATACCATCCACAACCTGCGCGGCAAACCAACCAACTCGGAGTTCATCGCGATGATCGCCGACAAGATGCGCCTGGATAAGCGGCAGCAGGCGGGTTGAAAAGAATATTTTTCTGCGTCATTTCCTTGTGGCATTTTTCATTGATTGCCGGGTGCGAAATTATAAATTACGGTTCCCTCATAATATGTAAATAACGAGCCTCCTGCATCGATTTTCCAATGCAGGAGGCTCGTTTTATGTGCAAAAGTGATCGTTGGCGGAACAGTACGGCCACCCGCAGGCGGCAAGCGATCAGCCAGGAGGACTGCCATCACAACTTGACGAAAAAAGCAAGAATCTCTATACTATAGAACAGAATAAACAAAGAAGGGAATGGATAGATCCCCTTATGCTGAAGATCGCATTTTGTGACGACGAGACCCAAGAGACCAGACGGCTGGAAGCTCTGTTGGAAGAATATGCTGCTGACCACGGGCAGGACTTTGCCCATACGTCTTATCAAAGCCCGGTCGAGCTGATGGCGGAGGTGGAGAAGGGAACGCGCTTCGACATCATCCTGCTGGATGTCCTGATGCCGGGCGAAAACGGGATGGCTGCGGCCCGGGAGATACGGGAATATGACTCGAATGTGAAGATCATCTTCCTCACTTCAAGCTCGGAGTTTGCGGTGGAATCCTATGCGGTGGATGCATGGTATTACCAGCTCAAGCCCATCCGGAGAGAAGACTTTTTCCGCCTGATGGACTCGGCCTGTGCGGCCTGCACCAGGGAGCAGAAGCACAGCCTCATCCTCCGGAGCAAGAGCGGCATCGTCCGCCTGGAGCTGGAAGAGCTGGTCTACTGCGAGGTGATGGGGCGGACGCTCACGTTTCACCTGAACAACGGCGTCGTGCTGGAAAGCATGGGCCGGCTGGACGACCTCTGTGACCAGCTCGTGGAATACCCGAATTTCCTCCGTCCCCACCGCTCCTTCCTTATCAATATGGAGTATATCGCCAACATCGCAGCCCGCTCCATCACGATGCAGGACGGAGCCGTAGTGCCGCTGCCCCACGGGAAGTATTCGGAAACGAAGGAGCGCTATCTGAGCTATATTTTTGACCGAAAGCAGGTGGTCATGTAGTGAACGCTCTTACTGTACCAAACGGCGTTGCCGTGGCGCTCTTTGGCATCGCACTCTCGGCGGCGTTCTGTGACATCCACTGGACGAAGAAGAACTGCATCATATTGGCGGTTGGCTCAGCAGCTATGCTCTTGATGCAGGCGCTCATTACTTATAAGGGTAGCTGGATGGCGATGCAGGAGGCGTATCCGCTTACCACCCATCTGCCGCTCGCCATCATCCTCAGCGTCCTCAGCGGAAAATGGCTCTGGCCCACCATCTCGGTGCTGGCGGCATATCTGTGCTGTCAGCTCCGGCGCTGGGTGGCACTGCTGGTCATTGCGATGGTGCCGGGCATCGACTGGCTGCAGCCCGCCGTCGAGATGGTGGTCACGCTGCCGTTGCTGGCAGTATTGCTGCACTATGTTGCACCGGCGGCCCGCAGCTTTGCCCGGTATCCGCGCTCGATGCAGCTTCTGTTCGGCGTAGTGCCGCTGGCAGGCTACCTTTTCGATTATGTGACCCGCATCTACACCGACCTTCTCGCCCAGGGCAATCAGGCGGCGGTGGAATTCATGCCCTTCGTGTGCAGCGTGGCATATATCGTCTTTGTCCTCCGGGTCTCGGCAGAGGAGCGCACCCGCAGCCAGCTGGAACAGACCCGGAACAACCTCAAATTGCAGGTCGGTCAGGCGGTGCGGGAGATCGAGGCCCTGCGCACCTCGCAGCAGCAGACCCGCGCCTACCGCCACGACCTGCGCCACCATCTGCAATACATCTCCGCCTGCATCGAGAACGGCAGGGGAGAGCAGGCACAGGAGTACATCCAAAGCATCTGCTCCGAGATAGAGGCCAGCAAGGTGACGACCTACTGCGAGAACGAGGCTGCGAACCTCATCTTCTCGTCCTTTGCAGGCCGGGCAGAGAACTGCGGTGTACCGCTCAACATTCAGGCTCATATCCCACAGCTTATCTCGGTGGCCGAGACAGACCTCTGCGTGCTGCTCTCCAATGCGCTGGAAAATGCGCTCCGGGCCTGTCGCAGGATGAAAGCAGAGAATGGCCCTGCATACATTGAAGTTACTGCCCGGGAAAAGAACGGGCATCTCTTTTTGCAGTTCGTCAATCCCTGTCCGGAGGGAATACAGTTTGAAAACGGCCTGCCGGTGACCAACGCTGAAGGACACGGCATTGGCGTGCGCAGCATCTGCGCCATTGTGGAAAAATATAAAGGGCTTTCGGATTTCTCGGTGCAGGACGGCAGATTCATCCTCCGCGTTTCCCTGTGAGCCGGGTCGATTGAGCGCAGTTTCGGGGCGAATCGTGTCAAACTGCCCGCCGCAGGGGCAGAAAAGAGTATACTGGAACCAGACAAAATGTGATTTCCGAATATCGTACAAGGAGGAAAAGCTATATGAAACGTATCGCTTCTCTTGCACTCAGCGCGGCACTTCTGGCCTCGCTTTCGACACCGGTGCTGGCCGCGTCGGCCATCTCTGTGGATGCAGCCCCTACGGCAGCTGTACTGGAAGAGGAAAACTCTTTGTGGGAGCTTCCGCAGGCAGACACGCCGGACATGAGCAACACGGTCTGGTCGTTTGCCGGCGGCTACATCGACGGCAGCGAGATGACCCAGGCCGAGATGGACGAGTCTCTGGAGGCATACGGCGGCACGCTGCAGTTCACCTTTGACGCCGCAGGCGGCGCAAAGATGATTCAGGGCGGCGGCACGCTGAACGGCACTTACCAGTATCTCGACGACGGCAGCGTGGGCGTCATCTTCGACTACAACGGCGAGGAGCTGCGCTACGCCTGCATCTTTACCTGGACGGACGAGGACGAACTGCTCATGGTAGCCATCTCGGATGCAGAGGGTGCCGACGGCATCTACTTTGTCCAGTAAATTCGTTTCATCGTGTCTTTCAGATGCGATGCAGATAAGCCTTGTCCTGGAACTCTGGCTCTGACAGCTGCTTTTGCGGAAAGCAGCCGTCCTGCGGGAGCCGGAACGCCCATTCCCAGGTGAGGCTGGAGGAATCAGAAACGGCCCGGCAGAGTTTTCTGCCGGGCTTGTTCGTTTTCCGGGGCGGAGAGAAGGACTTTCCAGAAAAAAGTGCAAAAAAGTTAAAATATCCTCTTGCAATTTTTTTGGAGAGTGATATAATACTAAAGCAATCGTTTCCAAGGCCGCTCGAGGGGGTAGCCGATATTGAAGGTTGTGATGGGCACATACATTAAATATGGCCCCAATAAGTCAGAACCAGAAATGAGGTGAAAAGAATGAAACAGGGTATCCATCCGAACTACGTTGACTGCACCATCACCTGCGCATGCGGCAACGTCATCAAGACTCGTTCCACCAAGCCCGAGATCCACGTCGAAGTTTGCTCCAAGTGCCATCCTTTCTACACTGGTAAGCAGAAGCTGGTCGACACCGGCGGACGTGTTGAGCGCTTCAACAAGCGTTTCGGCCGTAAGTAATTGCAACAATTACAAGGCTTCCAAGAGCGTCGTTCCCTTTGCGGGGAGCGGCGCTCTTTTTGCGTCCGGCCGCGAAAACTGCCGCACCAGCGCAAAAGAAACAATATTTGGAAACGCACACAGGTTTATCTTATTTCTGACACATTTTCGGGCTAGAATGATGCAGATATTCCCGGGGACACCCGCAGAGAAGGAGCGTTTTTTGTGATAGAAGTATCCCACCTTACCAAGAAATACGGCAGCCGCCTTGCAGTGGATGACATCTCTTTCACGGTGGAGGATGGCGTCATCTACGGCCTGCTGGGGCCGAACGGCGCCGGCAAGTCCACCACAGAAAGACAAACTGGAGTATGAGGCGATGAAACGCAAT
>ERZ791577.900-NODE-900-length-17193-cov-7.007352_pt1 | contig 17193 bp, 8 predicted proteins | sample MGYA00509969_ERZ791577 | MGnify/ENA primary metagenome ERZ791577 (study PRJEB30046, sample SAMN00791917) | human gut metagenome | study: EMG produced TPA metagenomics assembly of the A metagenome-wide association study of gut microbiota in type 2... | reverse complement strand
GTTCAGGATATTTATGCTTCATAGACTCAATATAACCTGAAATTTCGTATTCCATCCCTTTCATCACTCCGGCACGTATAGCCGTTTCGGTGTCCCGTCCCATCGGGAGTTTGCGCCCGTTGGTGTCTACCAGAGGCAAACGTCCTGTAAACTGATGAAGTGCTTTGAAACGCATCTGCATACCGGGAGAAATATTACCGCCATGATACTGACCTTTTGAGTCAATAAACTCATAAGTAATGCAAGTTCCCGCATCAATCACCAATATATCCCGATGAGGAAACTGCTCATTAGCACCCACTACGGCAGCCATACGATCATATCCCAATGTTTCGGGAGTTTCGTACAGGTTGACAACCGGAAGCGGAGTCTGATGATTGAGCCAGAGCAAAGGAAACGGCAAAGCTGCCAAATCAGCTAATACCTTTTCGCTTAAATCAATGACAGTAGCCACAATCCCCTGTTCAACCGGATATTTGGAACAAAAAGCCTTCAAGCAACCCAGCGATTGATTGGATTCAGCTACTATATCCACAATTTCTCCGCCGTCGAAGAAAGCAATCTTTGCCTTTGTATTTCCTATGTCGATTATTAAATTCAAATCTTTTAGTTCTTTAGCGGGCGCAAAGGTAAAGTAAAAAAAGAAAAGTTGAAGCATAGAAGAGGAATTATCTTCTTTTTTCATTTTAGAAATCCCCAAAAACAAAAAAATCGAACTATCTATTTTTAAATAGATCAATTATCTTTTATTGTTTATTATGTATTCCACTTTGCGTTCGGCAGTCTTTTTTTATTACATCATAAACAACTAATAAGCAACAGATTACAAGAGAAAAACAGCGTTCCAAAAAGTGTTCCACTATTTTGTAACCGATTTTCCGTTCAAGCAGAAACATTATTTCACCCAAACAGAGGCTCCATTTAAAGAAAACAGCGCCTCTGTTTAAGCCATATAGAGCCTTTATTCTGATAAAATAGAGGCTCCGTTTTCCCGAATCCAACTATTCTTTCTATATTTGCCACCGAAATAAAACGAACCAGCTAATGAAACGGTTTTTCTCATACATCATCCTCTCCTTCTTCCTGTTGCTTCTGCCCACCGGACAAGCATCTGCCAACAACAACGACTCCATCCGTTTGAGTCTGTTGACTTGTGCCCCCGGAGAGGAAATATATTCCCTATTCGGACACACTGCCATCCGTTACGAAAATCCTTCACAAGGGATTGACGTTGTATTCAACTACGGATTGTTCAGTTTCAACACTCCCAACTTCATCTTCCGCTTCTCGCTCGGAGAAACAGACTATCAACTGGGAGCAACGGATTATGAACGTTTTGCAGCTGAATACGCATTTTTCGGACGCAGCGTATGGCAGCAAACGCTGAATCTGACCGATGAAGAAAAGACAGAACTAATCCGGTTATTACAAGAAAATTATCGTCCGGAAAACCGGGTATACCGTTACAATTTCTTTTACGACAATTGTGCTACCCGCCCCCGGGACAAGATAGAAGAAAGCATTGCAGGAAAAGTGATTTATCCCGCAGAACCACAGGATGGCTCCCTCACTTTCCGCGACATTGTACATCAGTATTGCAAAGGACATCCATGGGCACGTTTCGGCATTGATCTCTGTATCGGAAGTGAAGCCGACCAGCCCATCACACAACGTCAGATGATGTTTGCCCCTTTCTACCTGATGGATGCTTTCGACGGTGCACAAATTAAAAGCGATTCTATCCAGCGTCCACTCATAACGGCCAACGAGCTGGTAGTCGATGCCACTCCCGAACCGGATGAAAGCGGCTGGATGCCTACTCCGCTTCAATGCACCTTACTCTTATTTATATTGACAACCGCCGCCACCATCTATGGAATCCGCCGGAGAACCGGATTATGGGGAATCGACCTCTTCCTTTTTGGGATAGCAGGTATTGTGGGATGTGTCCTTGCATTTCTCGCGCTCTTCTCCCAACACCCGGCAGTCAGCTCCAATTTCCTATTATTGGTATTCCATCCGGGACAACTTCTTTTCTTGCCATACATTATATATTGTGTCCGAAAAGGGAAGAAATGTTGGTATTTAACCCTGAATCTGGCAGTTTTAACACTTTTTATAGTGCTTTTTCCTGTAATTCCGCAAAGATTTGACTTTGCTGTTGTACCTTTGGCACTCGTTTTGCTGATACGTTCAGCGAGCAATCTGATTGTGACATCTAAAAAGAAATAATGAAAGGACTACTAACTTCCCTCATCACCGTACTGACTTTCACCGGGCTACAAGCCCAGTCACTGCCTGCCGCCCCTAAATTAGTGGTAGGGTTGACGATTGACCAATTACGTACGGACTATCTGGAAGCATTTTCGTCACTCTACGGCGAGAAAGGCTTCAAACGTCTTTGGAAAGAGGGAAGAGTGTTCCATAACGCCGAATATACCTTCTGCGGTATAGACCGCGCTTCTGCCATAGCGGCTATTTATAGCGGTACGACGCCTTCCATGAACGGAATTATTTCTCAACGCTGGATGGATGCCTCTACCCTTCGCCCCGTCAACAGCACAGACGACACGGCATTTATGGGGTATTACACCGACCAGACTGTCGCCCCCACCAAACTACTGACTTCAACCATTGCCGACGAGCTGAAAATAGCGACACAAGGCAAAGGACTCGTATATGCCATTGCACCTGATTGCGATGCCGCACTTTTTGCAGCCGGACATGCCGGAAACGCTGCTTTCTGGCTCAATCCCAACACCGGAAAATGGAGTGGAACCACCTATTATGGAGAGTTTCCGTGGTGGGCAAGCCAATATAACGACCGTCAAGCGATCGATTTCCGTATTGCCGGTATGACATGGGAACCCATATTTCCCCGGGGCATGTACACTTTCCTGCCAGATTGGCGGGATATGCTCTTCAAATATAAATTTGATGATGACCGCAGTAATAAATACCGCCGCTTCATCGCCAGCCCTTTTGTGAATGATGAAGTGAATGCGCTTGCCGAAGAAGCATTGAACAAAAGCTCCATCGGCATGGATGACATTACTGACTTATTGGCACTCACTTATTATGCTGGAAACTATGCGCACAAATCCGTACAGGAATGTGCTATGGAAATACAAGACACCTACGTGCGTCTTGACCGCAGCATTGCCGACCTGCTCGAAGTTCTTGATAAGAAAGTAGGACTACAAAATGTACTTATTTTCGTCACTTCCACCGGATATATAGACAGCGAATCGCCTGATTCGGGATTGTACAAAGTGCCCGGCGGAGAGTTTTACCTCAACCGTTGTGCGGCTCTATTGAATATGTACCTGATGGCTACGTATGGCGAAGGAAAGTATGTGGAAGCTCACCATAACCAGCAGATTTATCTGAATCATAAGTTATTGGAAAAGAAAGAACTGAATCTGGCAGAGATCCAACAAAAGTCAGCAGAATTCCTGATGCAGTTCAGCGGAGTGAACGAAGCCTATTCGGCTAACCGGCTATTGCTGGGTTCATGGACTCCGGAAATCTACAAAATACGTAACGGCTACCACCGCAAACGTTCGGGTGACCTCGTAATCGACGTCCTCCCCGGATGGACTATCGTCAACGAGAACGGCGGAGACAATAAAGTGGTACGTCATTCCTATATTCCCTCACCGCTGATTTTCATGGGACATTCCGTGAAACCGGCCATTATCCAGACACCTGTAACCATTGACCATATTGCGCCTACACTGGCACATTTTATGCGTATCCGGGCTCCCAACGCCTGTACTTCTGCTCCTATTACCGACCTGCGGTAAAAATTTACTCACAAAAACAGGGAGCAAAACATAAATAAATCAGCATTTTAATGTAACTTTGCGGAGATTATTCGTCACATAATCGATCGATTCACACAGATTTCTTTCTTGAATCTGTGTGCGGAATGAGAAAATCTATCCGGATGAATGTGGCCTGCAATAAGAAAAAGATAAATAATAAACTAAATAATATAACATGGGATTTAATGAATTTTTAAGCTCGGTTTTCGGAAACAAATCCACACGAGACATGAAAGAAATCAAGCCCTGGGTGGAAAAGATCAAAGCTGCTTACCCGGAGATTGAAAAACTAGACAACGACGCCCTCCGTGCCAAAACGGAAGAACTCAAAAAATATATCCATGAATCGGCTACTGCTGAACGTGCGAAAGTGGAAGAGTTGAAGGCAAGCATTGAAACTCTCGAACTGGAAGACCGCGAAGAAGTCTTCGTACAAATCGATAAGACAGAAAAAGAAATTCTGGAAAAATATGAAAAAGCACTGGACGAAGTACTGCCTGTTGCTTTTTCTATCGTAAAGGCTACTGCCAAACGTTTTACAGAAAATGAAGAAATCGTTGTAACTGCTACCGACTTCGACCGTCAACTGGCTGCTACAAAAGATTTCGTACGCATCGAAGGCGACAAGGCCATCTATCAGAATCACTGGGTAGCCGGTGGTAACGACACATTGTGGAACATGGTTCACTACGATGTACAGCTCTTTGGTGGTGTCGTTCTGCATAAAGGTAAGATTGCGGAAATGGCAACCGGTGAAGGTAAAACATTGGTAGCTACACTCCCGGTATTCCTCAACGCATTGACCGGAAACGGCGTACACGTAGTTACCGTGAATGATTACCTCGCCAAACGTGACTCCGAATGGATGGGTCCTCTTTATATGTTCCACGGTTTGAGCGTAGATTGCATCGACCGTCACCAGCCGAACTCCGACGCACGCCGCCAGGCATATCTGGCAGACATCACGTTCGGTACCAACAACGAATTCGGTTTCGACTACCTGCGTGACAATATGGCGATCAGCCCGAAAGACCTTGTACAGCGTCAGCACAACTACGCTATCGTCGATGAGGTCGACTCCGTATTGATCGATGACGCCCGTACTCCGCTGATTATCTCCGGTCCCGTGCCGAAAGGTGACGACCAACTGTTCGAGCAGCTCCGTCCGCTAGTAGAGCGTCTGGTAGAAGCACAGAAAGTATTGGCAACCAAGTATTTGTCCGAAGCAAAAAAACTGATCGCATCCAACGATAAGAAAGAAGTGGAAGAAGGATTCCTCGCCCTGTACCGCAGCCACAAATGTTTGCCGAAGAACAAAGCATTGATTAAGTTCCTGAGTGAACAGGGCATTAAAGCCGGTATGCTGAAGACGGAAGAAATCTACATGGAGCAGAACAACAAGCGTATGCACGAAGTGACGGAACCGTTGTACTTCGTCATTGATGAAAAGCTGAACAGTGTAGACCTGACCGATAAAGGTATCGACCTGATCACCGGTAACTCCGAAGACCCGACATTGTTCGTTCTTCCGGACATTGCCGCAGAACTTTCGGAATTGGAGAATATGAACCTGACCAACGAACAGTTGTTGGAGAAAAAGGACGAACTGCTTACAAACTACGCTATTAAATCGGAACGTGTACATACTATCAACCAATTGTTGAAGGCTTACACCATGTTCGAGAAAGACGACGAATACGTAGTGATCGACGGACAGGTGAAGATTGTAGACGAACAGACCGGACGTATCATGGAAGGCCGCCGTTACTCTGACGGATTGCACCAGGCTATCGAAGCCAAAGAAGGCGTGAAAGTGGAAGCTGCCACACAGACTTTTGCTACGATTACTCTGCAGAACTACTTCCGTATGTATCACAAGCTATCCGGTATGACCGGTACAGCCGAAACGGAAGCCGGCGAACTCTGGGACATCTACAAACTGGATGTGGTAGTGATCCCGACCAACCGCCCGATTGCCCGTAAAGATATGAACGACCGCGTCTACAAGACGAAACGTGAAAAATATAAAGCCGTAATCGAAGAAATCGAACAACTGGTGAACGCCGGACGCCCGGTATTGGTAGGTACTACTTCGGTAGAAATCTCCGAAATGCTGAGCAAGATGTTGACCATGCGCAAGATCGAACACAAGGTGCTGAATGCGAAGTTACACCAGAAAGAAGCTGATATTGTTGCTACTGCCGGTTTGAGCGGAACAGTTACCATTGCCACCAACATGGCCGGTCGTGGTACCGACATCAAACTAAGCCCGGAAGTGAAAGCCGCAGGCGGTTTGGCAATCATCGGTACGGAGCGCCACGAATCCCGCCGTGTAGACCGCCAGTTGCGTGGTCGTGCAGGACGTCAGGGCGACCCGGGTTCTTCTGTATTCTTCGTGTCACTGGAAGACGACTTGATGCGTCTGTTCTCCTCCGACCGCATCGCCAGCGTAATGGACAGGCTCGGTTTCCAGGAAGGTGAAATGATTGAGCACAAGATGATTTCCAACTCTATCGAACGTGCACAGAAGAAGGTAGAAGAAAACAACTTCGGTATCCGTAAACGCCTGTTGGAATATGACGACGTGATGAACAAGCAACGTACGGTTGTCTATACGAAACGCCGCCATGCTTTAATGGGCGAACGTATCGGTATGGATATTGTGAACATGATTTGGGACCGTTGCGCCAACGCTATCGAGAACAACGACTACGAAGGTTGCCAAATGGAACTGCTTCAGACGTTGGCTATGGAAACTCCGTTCACCGAAGAAGAATTCCGCAACGAGAAGAAAGAGAAACTGGCTGAAAAGACATTCGGCATTGCCATGGAGAACTTCAAACGTAAGACTGAACGCCTGGCACAGATTGCCAATCCGGTTATCAAACAGGTATATGAGAACCAGGGACACATGTACGAGAACATCCTGATTCCTATCACGGACGGTAAACGTATGTACAATATCTCCTGTAACCTGAAAGCTGCTTACGAATCCGAATCCAAAGAGGTAGTAAAAGCATTTGAAAAGTCAATCCTGCTGCACGTTATCGACGAAGCATGGAAAGAGAACCTGCGCGAACTGGATGAACTGAAACACTCTGTACAGAATGCAAGCTACGAGCAGAAAGACCCGTTGTTGATTTACAAACTGGAATCTGTAACGTTGTTTGACTCAATGGTGAATAAGATTAACAATCAGACTGTTTCTATCTTGATGCGCGGACAAATTCCTGTACAGGAAGCTCCGGTTGAACAGGCTGCCCGTCGTGTAGAAGTACGCCAGGCTGCACCGGAACAGCGTCAGGACATGAGCAAGTATCGTGAGAACAAGCAGGACCTGAGTGATCCGAATCAGCAGGCTGCTGCCAGTCAGGATACGCGCGAGCAACAGAGACGTGAACCGATTCGTGCCGAAAAGACCGTAGGACGTAATGATCCCTGTCCATGCGGAAGCGGCAAGAAGTATAAAAACTGTCACGGAAAGAACGTTTGATAAAGAAGAGTTCAAGTAGTTAATTAGTCCTAACTACTTTACTAAATAATAAAGGCTGCCTGACAAGTCAGTAGTATCCGCAATTCCCCTTCTTCGGGAAGAAGGGGTGGCTGAAAGCCGGGGTGGTAGGTGGATACACAATGCTGATAATAATAGACTTATATATTCACCTACCACCTCCCCCTACGGGGACTCCTCCTTCCCGAAGGAGGAGAGTTTTAGATACTATCGACTTGTCAGGCGGCCTCTTTCTTTTATTCGTGTAAAATAGTACTTTTGTTCAAACTACTAAATGAATCAAACTATGGCAAAATCTTATTCACTGGCATTCATCTCTCTGTTCCTGTTGCTATTCAACAGTTGCCAGAGCATCGAACAGATTTCCATTGATTATCTGCAACCCGCCGACTTGAGTTTTCCACCCCAGCTCCGCAAGGTAGCTGTTGTGAATAACACCAGCGATGCACCGGATAACAAATTGATTACAGAAGTACAGAAAACGAAGGAAAACGTTCCGGAAGTAAGTCGCGCCACAGCCTATGCCAACGGTGATCCCAAGATTGCTGCCGAATCATTGGCAGAAGAAATAGCCCACCAGAATTACTTTGATGAAGTTGTCATTTGTGACTCCGCCTTACGTGCCAATGACAAGTTAGCGCGTGAAAATATGCTAAGTCAAGAGGAAGTCAGCCAGTTAGCTTCCGATTTAGGAGTTGATTTTATTATTGCATTAGAGAATCTGCAATTCAAAGCAACCAAGACCATTCGTTATCTACCCGATTTCAATTGTTATCAGGGAGCTATGGATGTAAAAGTATATCCCACAGTACGGGTTTATGTGCCGGGACGAAGCAAGCCCATGACCACCCTTCACCCTAATGACAGTATCTTTTGGGAAGATTTCGGAGGTTCGGTCACAGAAGCGGCTGCCCGTATCATCCCCGAAAGGGAAATGTTGAAAGAAGCTGCGGAATTTGCAGGAACAGTTCCGGTAAAGCATCTGGTTCCGATATGGAAAACGGGAAAACGGTATTTATACACCGGCGGTTCGGTTCAGATGCGCGATGCAGCTATCTACGTCCGCGAAAATTCATGGGATAATGCATTCGAACTTTGGCATCAGGCTTTCGAAGGAACCAAGAACACAAAGAAGCAGATGAGAGCCGCCTTCAATATTGCCGTGTATTATGAGACGAAAGATAGTCTGTCTCAAGCTGTGAAATGGGCGGAAAAGGCACAGCAACTAGCCAAGAAGATAGAGAAAAAGAATGTTGTCAACAATGTCAAAGCGAGTATTGACGATGTGCCGAATTATTACCTCACCAGCCTCTATTTGGCCGAATTGAAGGAGAGAAATGCTCAAATATCCAAATTAAAGATGCAAATGAGCCGATTTAATGATGATTTTTAAGGAAATCATGTATCAAATCTTATTTTTTTTATACCTTTGAACTGACAAAAAGAAGGAACCTATGAAACTGAGCCAACAATCATTATCTATCATCGAATCGGCTATCCAAAAGGCAGTCGGCAAATATGTATGCAATTGTGAACAGACAGTCGTAACCGATATTCATCTGCAACCTGACCAGACGTCAGGGCAACTGAATATTTACAACGATGATGATGAAGAACTAGCAAACGTCATGGTGGAAGAATGGGCAACATACGACGGCGATGATTTCCTCGAAAATATTGAGCCCGGCTTACGTAGTATCCTTTGCAGAATGAAAGATGCAGGTGACTTCGACAAGGTGACTATCCTGAAACCTTATTCGTTTGTACTGGTGGATGAGGACAAAGAAACGGTAACTGAACTATTGTTGGTAGACGACGATACGATGCTGGTGAATGACGAGCTACTGAAAGGATTGGATAAAGAGTTGGATGATTTTCTGAAAGAGTTGCTGGAAAAGTAAAATCTAATATATGGCAATAAAAAAGATTCTGTTATTATAACAAGGCAAATGTAGAAGCGGCTGTACAAAGGCAATTCAACGGTTCGGACGAAGTAAACAAGTTGATGTGGATTCTACAAGAATAAAAAAGAACGGCATGAAACTAAATTTTTATATACTACTCTTATGCCTTAGCAGCATAGGAATAACAAGTTGGGGTCGCAATGCGACCCCAACCTCTCATCTCACCGTCCTGCAACTCAACATCTGGCAGGAAGGAAGCATCGTAGAAGGAGGATTTGAAGCCATAGCCGATGAAGTGGCACAAGTTGATGCCGATATCGTTTTTTTCAGTGAAGTCCGCAACTACAATGGCACCTGCTTTATATCCCGCATCATTGAGGCACTTAAGAAACGTGGAAAAACTTACTATGGAGAACATAACCCTCTGGATGTAGGCATTTTATCCAAATACAATATAAGTCAGCAGGAGATTATCTATCCAAAGGACAGCGGTTGCGGCTCTATCCTGAAAGCAACTATCGGCATAGCCGGACATACTATTGCCGTTTATTCCGCCCACTTAGATTATAAGAATTATGCTTGTTACTTACCTCGTGGTTACAATGGAAGTACTTGGAAGAAAATGACACAACCTGTTCATAATGCGGATTCCATTTTAGCGGCCAACCGGATCGCCTTTCGCGAAGAAGCCATTGAAGTATTCATCGAAAACGCACGGCAAGACATTGCCGAAGGAGCCATTGTTCTATTAGGAGGAGATTTCAACGAACCTTCTCACCTCGACTGGCAAGAAGATACAAAAGACCTATGGGACCATAATGGGGTAGTTATCAATTGGGACTGTTCAAGTATACTCTGCAAAGAAGGATTCAAGGACATATATCGGACTCTATATCCTAACCCGGTCACTCACCCGGGATTCACTTTTCCTTCCGACAACGACAAGATGCCTGTCAGCAAATTAACTTGGGCACCCGATGCGGACGAAAGAGACCGGATTGATTTTATTTACTTTTATCCTAATCAGGACATTACACCGATATCCTCTATGATTCTCGGTCCGTCCCGTTCCATTGTCAAAAGTCAGCGCATAGAAGAGAATACAGAAGACAACTTCATCACCCCCAAAGGCATATGGCCTTCTGACCATAAAGGAGTAATAGCCACTTTCAGGATATCTCCCCAATAGAACAGACTTTTCCAGCTTAGAGCCGTATTATGGGGAGATACTGCTGATCTGTCGGACAGCTCCTCTTTTTATTACTTCTATATTACTAGTTTATCGGACATATAGATCCAATGTGTTGGACATATATAGCCAGCGCGTTGGGCATATAGATCCAATACGCTGGACATATAGATTCAGCATCTCATCCATAACAGCCTGATTAACCGCCCGTTAAACCCGGTAGACAAATTGCTGTTACTTTATTTATTTTCGTCCATAGTTGAAACAAATTCTTCGACTTTTGAAAAGCAGCGCTTTAGGTAGGCTAAAGCTATGCTTTACACACTCTAAAGCGCCGCTTTAGAGTTCAAAAAAGGACACTACATGGAAGTAAAACGTACAGGGTGAAGAAGTGAAGGACGCTTTCAATCGTTTCTCCTTCTCTCCTTCACCCTGTATCTATTTATTCATCGGCAGTCCAACACGAAGATGAACCTGATGAACCCTCAATAAGAGTATAAAAATAAAATTGCTATTATCTCATACTTTTGAATCAATACTCATGAGCCTTTTCCGCCCAAGCTTTCTCCATACCATAGAAATTAATCACTTCACCGCTAGCTTTGCCTTCCAACTCCTGTTGTTTCTGCTCAAAGAAAGTTTTCCAACGCAGATAATACAAATCTTTCAAAAGACCACTCCATTCACGATGAGAATAATCATGCAAACCTCCCTGATTGGAAGCGATACTATCACCCCAGACTGTGATTAATGCAGATGCATTCCATTCATAGAGTTTCTTTTCCGCGTCCGTATTGCCCAAAGAACGTGCGGCAGTCAGCCAAGAAGATACGGAGAATTCTTTCCGGGTAGACAATAAACTGTCTTGCGACAAAATGAGTTCAAGGAACTGCTGCGTCTGCTTCCGGAAATTCTCTTTGTCTTTACGATCATAACTTTGGGATATTTCATCGAGCAATGCATTGCCTTTATCAGCATTACTCTGACGTACGATATCCACCAAGTCATATTCAAAATTATTGTTGCCTTTATATTGTTCAGCCACAGAGAGCATTAAGTCCGCTGCTTTCGAAGTAGAATCAGGCGAATAGAACAGTTTGGAATATCCCCATGTAGACGTTCTGTCCAAATGGAAACCCGGACGGGCACACAATAAGGATTCCACCGTTCCCTCACCCTGATAATTCTTGGGAGCATTATAAACCGTATGTTCCAATGCTCTCCATGCTTCCATAACTTCCGGTGACAGTTCACCACCATAACGGGCTTTCAGATATCCTTGCAACCATGTATCCGGCGAGAAACGTTCCGCACGCCACGGCAACTCATACAACAATTCAAACATCACCGGATTATTCTCAATACCTTCGGGAGTAGTACCTACTCCACGCAATGTTTTCCCATTTGCATGTGTACACGCATCGTAATATCCGTTCACCAACTGATTCATTCGTCCATGCAAACCGACATTTCCTCCGAAGTTCAACAACATACAATAAAGCCAGTCATGCTTGCCAAAGCCTTTCTCACGATACCACATCGAATCCGGATCCCCCCATTGAGGAAGTCTTTCGCTATACAAATCCAGCACCAACATATCTCCGGCATTCAACACATCAACCATAGCCGGACGCGGATTTGCCTGCCATGCCTGAATGACCCAAACTGCTTCCGGATTGGCTTTCTTCATGGCTTTCATTATAGAAGTTCCGGCCTTCGCCAAGTCTACCCCTTCTGTGTTGCCTCCCTCATGGAATGGGTCCATACTATAATATTTAGCTTTTCCGTAAAGTTTCTCCAATTCTTCGTAGTACATAGCCGCAAAAGAATCGAAATGCTCGTCTTCCGAAGAAAGGAAGGCCGGACGAGGGAAACCGCACCACTTGCCGGGGTCGGCAATCTGATAACCTAGTTTCTCACCGATATTACGGGGAACCATTCCTGCATAACCCGGAAATACGGGTTCAATTCCCAGTTCCCGCATACGGGATACGATCTTCTTTTGAAGTGCTTCTTGTTGCTGATACCAACTGTCAGGATTGGGTCCGCCCCACCCTTCCAGATTGTTCATCTGCCACCAGGCCATAAATGCCGGACCGGAGATAAATTCATTGATTTCTTCCGTTGTGTATCCGACACGTTTCAGCAGATTATACCAGACTACTTCCATTCCGGTTATGCTCAAAGGCATATTAATGCCATGCAATGCCATCCAGTCAATCTCCTTCTCCCAACGTTCCCAATCCCAGAAAGCCATTGAGTAGGAATAAGTACAATAATTCAGATAATAACGGTTTTGCATAGCTGTCTCCTGACGGATTTTCCCCGTGGGAAGAGGGAGCACTTCCGGCAACTTTTGTGACGGGTTATTCCAGGAAAGATGAATACCGGCTACATACTTCAGATACCAGTTCAGTCCTGTTGCCAATGACAGATCGGAATTTCCGACTATCAGGACTTTACCGTCTTCGGCAGTTATTTCAAAGTAATCCTTAGACACATCGTCTTTTTCCGGTGTCATCCGAAAAAGGATTCGATCTTTCGAGGTTCCTTCCGTTACACGTTCTGCCAAAGAATTTACCGGTAACTGCTTCGGTTGGCAGCTACAAAACAAAGTCACTCCAAATAATAAGGTTATCAAAATACGTATGTTCATAATCGTGTTTTTTAGATTTGCCAAAGATAGTAAATAGAAATCAAATTTCTTACTACCTGTACACTTTAATCAATGAAACAAGAAGAATTGCGGGCGACCGTATACGTTTATCTCTTTTACCTTCCCTGACAAAAAAGCACCTTTACGTACTTTGAAGCGAAGGGCTGATATTTTATAGATTTCCTTTATGTCCACAATGATACGGTGCGGCTGTCCGGGTTCCGTTGCCGGATCTGTATGCCAGAATGAAGAAATATCTCCGTCGAACAAGTTCTCCGCTACACCCAGATTCTTATCTGCCTGCTCGCTGCTTACGTAAACAACTTCCCATTTGGTCTTATCAATCGGTTGTCCCTTATCGTCCAACAAATCAACCTCTGAAATACACGCCTGATTGTCTTCCGTATAAGAAGAAAGCGTTTCGATGCAAAAATGACGCAGAGTGCGCACAACCGGTAAATCAACTTGCTGCCAATCGTTTGTCTCCGCCAAAGTGGTGTTCAGAAGAATATCTCCTTCTTCGAGAATCGGACTGCCTGTTTGATTGCGTTGCTGTTTCTCCGGCTTGTTTTTATCAATACCCAAACTGTCGAGAATCGGCTTGTCCAATCCCTGCAAGTTCCTCTTTCCCGTATCCTCCATTTCGAAAACAACAATCTCATTCTCACCTTTTTTCAACCAGGGAGCAGGTATATAAAGAGTTTGTTGCGGACCGATATTCCAGAAACGTCCCAACGATTTACCGTTTACCCAGACAGCTCCTTTACCCCATTGGCTCATATCGACAAAGCAATCGCCTTGCTGTTCGATAATGAATGTCCCTCTATGAAATGCCGGAACGCCTTTGATTTCTTGTCCGAAAGACAAGGAAGATACTTCTTCCTTATAAAGAGGAAGCGGTGTGATTGACCACCCTGTCAATTTCTCATTCCCCCAAAGCACCTGACTTGTAATTCCTTTACGGTTAAAAAGAATATCGGGACCATAATTGACCCGTCCGGTATTTTCAACCAGAATCTCAAGTGTGGCGGGAACTTTATGAATATCCAATGTCGTGCTATTCTGATTATAACGACGGTCAAGGCTGGCTACTTGTTTACCGTCCACCAGAATAACGGCATAATCACGCAAATCCTGAATAATCAATTTCTGTTTTCCCGGTGTCTTAATGGTAGTCTGATAGTGGATATATCCGAAATCGGCTCCTACATCTTCCATGGATAAAACATCTTCCGATTGTATAGTCTGATGAAATGCCGTAGTTAACGGAGCACTTTCTTTCAGCTCGACCGTCGCAAAGGTTGTGGTCGGATTATCGGCAGGCACTTCCGGCAACTGTGTTCCCTCCGGCAGGTATTTCTGAATGATCTCCCGGAAAGCATGATATTTCGGATAGCAGTTGCCCCATTCTCCAAGCGGAGCGTCATAATCGTAGCTGGTAGGTTGGGGACGGAATCCTCCGCTGGTATTGGCACCGTTCATATACCAGAAATTTGTTCCTCCGTGGAACATATACATACTGACAGATACGCCATGTCCCAACATCCAATCCAGTTGTTCGGCAGGACGCTCGTAGGCAACAGAAGAATGACGTTTCCCCCATTCATCAAACCAAGCCGGATAGAACTCCGCCACAAAGTACGGACCGCCCGGATGATATTTATCCACGATTTTAAATATATCTTCGCCGAACACGCCGTTCAAAGTAGGCAATGCACCGGCAATATGTCCGGCTTCCACCTGCCCACCGCCGTCGCAAGTAAACAACGGAACATTGAATCCGGCTTCTTGAAGCATATCACGGATAGCAGCAAGGTATTCTTTGTCGGCCGCATACGAACCGTATTCGTTTTCCACCTGTACCATGATAATATTACCGCCGTTGTTGATAGTCAGAGGGGCCAGTTGCTTGCCAAGTTCCTTGATATATCGTTCGCAATAAGACATGAAACGCGGGTCCTTACTGCGATAAGTCAAGTCCTTTTCTTTCAGGAGCCACGAAGGATAACCTCCGAAATCCCATTCCGCACACACGTATGGCCCGGGACGAAGAATGACATACAGCCCTTCTTCCTGTGCAATACGTACAAACTCGGCAATATCCGCTTGTCCGCTGAAATCAAATACTCCGGGTTGCCGTTCGTGGAAGTTCCAGAATACATAAGCAGACACGGTGTTCAACCCCATTGCACGCGCTCGGTGCAGACGGTCACGCCAATACTCGTGCGGAATACGGGGATAATGCATTTCTCCGCATATCAATTGCACATCTTTCCCGTTAATATTAAAAGTACCATTTTCTATTTTAACCTGTTCCCTGGGGGAGGAACAGGCTGAAATAAAAAATGATACAATTAAGTTAAGCATAATAAATACGTTGCTTCTACTTTTATTCATCTTTATTCAAATTATATCATAAGTATTGAATGTTCCGGGGGCTTCTTCAAATTTGGTGGTTATTTAGCAAGTCGGTGGTATCTCCATTCCCCTCCTTCGGGAAGGAGAATGGAGGATACTATCGACTATAAACTAGCAAATCATTATTTTACAAATTCACCTTACCGACAAATTTAAAGAGTAATCTGCTCCGACTTGCCCACAAGATATCGGTTTGTCCCGACCGAAGCATTCATCAATCCGTATCAGAATGTAACTTCACCGAAAATATTCACTGCATATTTTCCTGCGTCATCATACCAATGAGTGAGTTTCTCCGTCGGAGCAAACTTGATGGCGTAAGCCGGATTGTATTTCAAATCGGCCACTTTCTCCGGCATCCAGATTCCAACTTTGTATGTCCCGCTCAATCCGGCAACTGCACTTCCTTTTATAACATACTTCGCTACCTGATTCGGTTCTTCATTTGTAGAAGGAATCCATGTTTTAGGATCAACATCCAGCTTTATTTCTTTAGCTACCTGACCGTCTCCGGAAACCAGCACAAGATATACTTCTTTCGGATTAATCACCGTAGCAAAACCGGTATTAGTTATCGTCAGATTATATTCCAAGTTTCCGTTTTTCGCCTCCACTGTCGATTCGCTTTGCAGATTCAACCGGTATCCCAAATGGTCACGTACAAATTCATAGAATGAACGGACAACCTCATTTCCTTCAGCGTCTTTAAAATAACTCTCATCAAAGAGAATGTTATTATCATTCAGCAAAGAAGGATATACTTTTACTTGTTTCCAACTCATGATATTCAAATCAAAATTCTGCGTTATATCAAAAGCCGAATAACGGTGTTCACGCAAAATACGCAATGACTTCATCGGAGTAATTAGTGCAGCCAAACCCCATTCGGTATCTTCATTATTAGGAATCTCACCACTCATATAGAAATTATTCGCTTTTACTTCCCCGGTTATTTGTTTATAATCATCCGTATTGGGAACAAAGTCATTGCCCGGCGCATGAGAATGTTCACCGGCTGTAAAGTAATCGTTCGCATATCCGATACGTCCGCGGTATTCTTCCTGCTCCAATGTCAATGCTTTCTTATGACTCGGGTAACGCATTTCTACACAATATGGAACAGGCAAAGCTCTTAACAGTGCACTGACAATTGCATTCTTCGCATCCTGATCATTTGCCAACGGCGACGTATGCCACTCTCCCCAAGCACCAATAAAACCAACTTGCACCGTAGCAATCTGACCGATATATTCATTCAACAAAGGTGTCAATTGTTCAATATGCCTAAGAATCCATTGTTTAGATTCACCGCCGGACGTATTAAGCCCCGCATGATTGTATGCAAAACGAAGAATGGCTTTATATCCCTGCGCTTTCATCAACTCAAACACCTTGCGGATATTATTCAAAGCCTCATCATCAAGATCTTTACTCACCCATTTGGTCAGATAGATATATTGCTGCACAAGAGTCAGATTATCGTCTTTCGCATCAAACTGCTCTATTTTCTTTTTATACAAATCCTCACCATATACTTCATAATCATTATATGGACTTTTCATCTCATCAGCCAGCAAATTACATTCAAGATGAAAGCCTCTATCAGGATTTCTCAACGACTCGATATGAACAATTTTACCTACAACTTCCGGAGTTTCCGGTTCATTCGTACCTTCTTCCTCTCCATA
>ERZ791577.884-NODE-884-length-17370-cov-4.596766_pt1 | contig 17370 bp, 16 predicted proteins | sample MGYA00509969_ERZ791577 | MGnify/ENA primary metagenome ERZ791577 (study PRJEB30046, sample SAMN00791917) | human gut metagenome | study: EMG produced TPA metagenomics assembly of the A metagenome-wide association study of gut microbiota in type 2... | reverse complement strand
CCACGCCTTCGCCGCCATGCGGGCGGCGGCACATTTCTCGGTGGAATCCGCACTGCGTGGACAGGAAGAACACCGCGCCGATGATCCAGGTCATCTTCGACAGGAAGCTGCCGGAACCGGCGGCGCCGAAGATCGAGCCCGAAGCGCCGGAACCGAAGGCGGCGCCGAGATCAGCGCCCTTGCCGTGCTGCAGCAGCACGAGAACGATCAGGGCAATGGCGGAAAGCACCTGTACGACCAGGCCAATGCTCATTAATAAGGACATTCTTTTTCCTCTATAAACCGATATCACCGCACTGCGGCGCAAATCCGATAAAAGTTCCCTGCGTCGAGCGACGCCCCGCCTACCAGGGCGCCGTCCACATCAGGCAGAGCGATGATCTCTGCAGCGTTTTGGGGCTTCACGCTCCCGCCGTAAAGAATGCGGATCGCTCCGCCCTTCACAGGGTCTGCTTCCTCGAGCGCGCCGCGGATCACGGCATGCACGGGTTCAATCTGGTCAGTGCCCGCCGCGACGCCGGTCCCGATCGCCCAGAGGGGCTCATAGGCCACGGCGCCCGCTTCGAGCGCTTCAATTCCTGCAACAGAAAGGACTGCGGCGATCTGTCTCAGAACGACTTCACGGGTACGGCCCGCGTTCCGTTCCTCGAGCGTTTCGCCCACGCAGAGAATCGGATGAAGCCCGGCGTCATACGCCGCCTTCACTTTCTCTGCCACGCGTTCGTCCGTTTCGCCGTAAAGCGTCCGGCGTTCCGAATGCCCGACAATGCACCACCAGGCCCCAAGGTCACGCAGCATATCGCCGCTCACCTCGCCTGTGAAGGCACCCGTGCCAACCCGGTCGCTCACATCCTCGGCTCCGACATGGAATTCACCCGAGACGGGCTCCGAGTCGAGCTTCGGCGTGAACGCGAGAAGGTACGCCGACGGAACACAGAGCCCGCTTTCACAGCGGACCGCGTCCTTGCGGCAGATATTCGCACGAAGTCATTGGCCCGCTGACCAACGGCGTCGGCGTGTGCGAGGGCATGGCCAAAACGGTCAAGCTGCTGTGTGACGGGCTTGGGCTGCCGTGCATGATCGCCGTCAGCGACCGGGACCGCGCCAATGGCGAGCGCTACCTGCACGCCTGGAACATCGTCCAGCTCGGCGGGCAGTGCTATCATCTGGACGCCACGTTTGACAATTCCCTCAGTAAGTACGGCACGCGCTATGACTATTTCAATCTCGACGATACAAAGATCTTCCGCGACCACCGGCCGCTGCTGTATCCGGCCCCGCCCTGCACGGACGGCGGGCAGTTTTACTACAAGCTGCAGCACCTGTCGTGGACGAAGCCGGAGGAGGTCGCGCGCCGGGTCGACCAGGCGCTGCGCAAGAAGCAGCCGGGGCTGGTGTTCCACTGGCGCGGCGGCTATCTGACGCGCGAGGTGCTGGCGGAGCTGTGCCTGCAGATCGACGCGGCGGCGCAGGCGCGCGGCCGGGCGGCGGCCATTTCGGTCAACTGGCCGCAGGCGGTGCTGCAGGTGCACTTCGTCGATGCGGCCCAGCCGGTGGAAACGGAGTCGCTTGAGGACATCTGAGGCCCTTCCGTTCCGGACAAAATGACGGAGCAGGGGGATGATTTTGCCGCGCATATGCATGGAACGGCGAAAATGCCTTTGCCTTCTTGACACAGCTCCGAGCGGCTTCTAAAATGAGCACAATACTAGGTTTTGCAGGGAGGAATTCCAATGAAGAAGCCGTTTGTAACAGCGGAGCAGCTTGAGGACATCGCCGTGCGCTATCCCACACCGTTTTACCTCTATGATGCGCAGGGCATCCGCGAGAATGCCCGCCGCCTGAAAGCCGCTTTTTCGTGGAATCCCGGCTACCGGGAATATTTTGCCGTGAAGGCCACGCCCACGCCTGCCATCCTCAAGATCCTGCAGGAGGAGGGCTGCGGCTGCGACTGCTCATCGCTCACGGAGCTGATGATGGCTGAGCGCATCGGCTGCACCGGCGAGAACATCATGTTCTCGTCCAACGAGACCCCGGCCGAGGATTACCGCCTGGCGGCAAAGCTCGGCGCAACCATCAACCTTGATGATATTACGCACGTGGACTTTTTGGAAAAGACGATCGGCTATATCCCGAAGCGGATCGGCTGCCGCTTCAATCCGGGCGGCACGTTCTCGCTCGGCGAGTCGCGCGAGGGCTTTCAGGTCATGGACAACCCCGGCGACGCCAAGTACGGCATGACGCGCGAGCAGATCACCGAGGCGTTCCGGATGCTCAAGGCCAGGGGCGCGGAGGAGTTTGGCATCCACGCATTTCTGGCATCCAATACCCTGTCCAATGAATACTATCCCGCGCTGGCGCGCATTCTCTTCCAGCTCGCGGTCGAGCTGCAGCGGGAGACCGGCTGCCATATCGCGTACATCAACCTCTCCGGCGGCGTGGGCATCCCGTATCGGCCGGAGGAATCGGAAAATGACATTGCCGTCATCGGTGAGGGCGTGCGCAAGGTGTACGAGGAGATCCTCGTCCCGGCCGGCATGGGCGATGTAGCCCTGTGCACGGAGCTCGGCCGCTTCATGCTCGCGCCGTATGGTCATCTCGTGACGCGCGCGATCCATGCCAAGCATATTTACAAGGAGTACATTGGCACGGACGCCTGCGCCTGCGACCTGATGCGCCCGGCCATGTACGGGTCTTATCACCACATCACGGTCATGGGCAAGGAGGATGCGCCCTGTGACCACAAGTATGACATTGTCGGCGGCCTGTGCGAGAACAACGACAAGTTCGCCGTCGACCGCATGCTGCCGCGCATCGACATCGGCGATCTGCTGGTCATTCACGATGCCGGCGCGCACGGCCTCGCCATGGGCTATAACTACAACGGCAAGCTTCGCTGCGCGGAGGTGCTGCTGCAGCCGGACGGCTCTACGCGCCTGATCCGCCGCGCCGAGACGCCGGAGGATTACTTCGCCACCATGATCTGGGACGATTGAAAAAGAAAAGATCCGGGGACGGCTGTCCCCGGATCTTTTTTCGTTAGCTGTATGTAGGTCACATCACGCGCACGCAGTCGCGCGTGATCTCGTCGAGCGTGTGCACGCCGCACATGGCCATCGTGTCGCGCAGCTCGCTGCCGATCTTTTCGATGTAGGTTGCCACGCCTTGCGCGCCGTCGCCGTAGACCATCGGCACGAACGGGCGGCCGATGAGCACGGCGTCCGCGCCGAGCGCCAGCGCCTTGAACACGTCCGTGCCGGTGCGGATGCCGCCGTCGACGAAGATCTTCATGCTGCTGCCGACGGCATCGGCAATCTCCGGCAGCACCTCGGCGCTGGCCGGCGTCTGGCCGAGCACGCGGCCGCCGTGATTGGACACGATGATCGCCGCCGCGCCCGCCTCTGCGGCCTTCTGCGCGCCGCGCATGGTCATGACGCCCTTGACGATGAACGGCATACCCGCGTAGCGGATGATCTCCGCCAGTTCCTGCACGGATTTGCTGCCGGCCGGCGGCGTCATATTTTTCAGGAAGGGGAGGCCCGCACCGTCAATGTCCATGGCGACGGCCTTGCAGCCGCTGGTCCTGGCCAGATCGAGCTTTTCAAAGACCAGTTCCTGGTTCCACGGCTTGATCGTCGGCACGCCGACGCCGCCCGCGGTGCGGATGGCTTCCATCGCGCCCTGGAACACGGCGGCGTCCACACCGTCGCCGGTGAAGGCGGCAATGCCGCTGTCGGCGCAGGCGTTGACGAGAATGCTGTTATACTCACGGTCGGTGTACTTTTCGCCGTAGTGCAGCTTCATCGCGCCGAGCGGAGCCGCGAAAAACGGGTAGCGGTACATGGTGCCGAACAGCTCCACGGCCGTATCGACGGGTTCGTTCGGGCAGATGGTGTCCATGTTGACGCAGATCTTCTGCCAGGCGTCAAAGTTGCGGATAAAGCCGCTGCCGGGCGCTTTGGCGCCGGGGCCGGGGACCTGGTTGCCGCAGGCTTTGCCGTTGCAGACCGGGCAGGCTTTGCAGTACGGCCCGATGCAGGTGCGTGCGCTGTCAAGAATCTCTTTGTACTCCATGAGGGTACCTCCGTATATCTTTTCTTTTTCTGTATTGATAGGATCGTGGTTCAAACGCCGGTGCCGTCAAACGCCGGGATCATGTCGCCGGTCGCGGCATCGAGATCCTGATAAAAGCCGTCGGTGATCGGGCTGTCGATCAGGTACTGGTACATTTCTTCGTTTAGCTCCGGGGAGATGGGATGCTGCAGCTCCGGCCACTGCGCCAGATCGCCGACGGGTGTGTACTGGCTCATGAGGCTGAAAAGCACTTGGCCGGGTGCAAATGTCTGCCCGACCCAGTCGATGACGCGGCGGGTGTTTTCCCCCTGCTGCGGCAGGATAAGGTGCCGTATGAGCACGCCGCGCTGCAGCATGCCGTCCTCGTCGAGCCGGAACGGACCGGTCTGGCGGTACATCTCCAGAATGGCGGCGCGCGCGACCTGCGGATAGTCCGCCGCGGCGGAGTAGCGCGCGGCCGGCTCCGACAGGGCGTATTTCAGGTCCGGCAGGTATACCTGCACGAGCCCGTCGAGCATACGCAGCGTCTCGACGCATTCGTAGCCGGAGCTGTTCCACACGACCGGGATGCCGAGCTCCAGCCCGGAGAGCGCCTCGGCGATCTGCCGCGTGTAGTGACTCGGCGTGACGAGGTTGATGTTGTGCACGCCCGCATCGCGCAGACGCAAAAAAATGCCGCGAAGCTGCGCGACGGTGATCTCTTTTCCGTGCTCTCCGCGGCTGATGGTGCGGTTCTGGCAGAATACGCACCGCAGATTGCAGCCCGAGAAAAATACCGCGCCGCTGCCGCGTGTGCCGGAAATGCATGGTTCTTCGCCGAAGTGCGGCGCGGCCCGCGCCACAACCGGCGCGTCCGGCACGGCGCAAAAGCCGAACTGCCCGCCCGCACGATCAACGCCGCAGCCGCGCGGACAGATGGAGCAAAGTTGTGTCATAATGCCTCCCGCGCATGGGGTCTTGCGCGAAATCTATGGATTCTGTGGATATTATAAAGTTTTTTCATCCATTTCGCAACCATCTTCGGCATGTTTCATGAAAAGTTCAGAAATCCAGCGCGTTCCTGTGGTAGCTTTATTTAAAAGGGAGATTGCAAAAAAAGCGGCTTCGGGATAAAATAATAGACGTCAAAATAGAAAAAATATGTAAGAGGAAAGCACTATGGTAGACATCGTTTTGGTGGAGCCGGAGATCCCGAACAATACCGGCGCCATCGCCCGCACCTGTGCCTGCACGGGCTCGCGGCTGCATCTGGTCAAACCGCTCGGGTTTGACATTTCCGACCGCGCGGTCAAGCGCGCCGGACTTGATTACTGGCATCTGGTCGATATCTCGGTCTATGAGAACATCGACGAGTATTTTGCCAAAAACGGCGATGAGAATCTCTGGCTGCTCACGACGAAGGCAAGCGTGAGCTATGTGGACGCCGACCTTTCGACCCCGAACGTGACGCTCATGTTCGGCAAAGAGACGCAGGGCCTGCCGGAGTGGCTGCGCGAGCGCTATGCCGACCATTGCCTGCGCATCCCCATGCGCGCGGAGGCGCGCAGCCTGAATCTGTCCAATACTGCGGCGATCCTGTGCTATGAAGCGCTGCGCCAGCAGAACATGCTCGGGCAGATCGATCTGAATGTCTGAATACCATATCACACGCCTGTGTGAAATCACAAAACAGGAGGAAGCAAGATGAACTACAACAAAATGACCGTCAGGGACGTCCCGCTTTCCGGAAAAAAGGTGCTCCTGCGCTGCGACTTCAATGTCCCGCAGGACAAAACGACCGGCGAGATCACGAGCGATAAGCGCATCGTGGCCGCGCTGCCGACCATCCGCTATCTGCTTGACAACGGCGCTGCCGTGATCGCCTGCTCGCACCTCGGCAAGCCGAAGGGCACGTGGAAAGAGAGCCTCACGCTTGCCCCGGTGGCCAAGCGCCTGTCGGAGCTGCTGGGCATGGAAGTCATCTTCGCCAAGGACATCATCGGCGAGGATGCCAAGGCCAAGGCGGCCGCGCTGCAGCCGGGCCAGCTCCTGCTGCTGGAGAACCTGCGCTTTGATCCCCGCGAGGAGAAAAACGATCCCGAATTCGCCAGGGAGCTTGCCTCCATGGCGGAGCTCTATGTCTCCGATGCGTTCGGCACGGTGCACCGTGCGCACGCTTCCACCGCCGGTGTCGCGGCGTATCTGCCTGCTTACGCCGGACTGCTGATCGAGAAAGAGCTGTCCGTCATGGGCAAGGCGCTCGAGGATCCGAAGCGCCCGTTTGTGGCCATCCTCGGCGGCGCGAAGGTGTCCGATAAGATCGGCGTCATCAACAATCTGCTCGAAAAGGCCGACACGATCATCATCGGCGGCGGCATGGCCTATACGTTTATCAAGGCGCAGGGCGGCGAGATCGGCACGTCCCTGCTCGAGGTAGACAAGATGGACTATGCGCTTGAGATGATCCAGAAGGCGAAGGACCGCGGCGTGAAGCTGCTGCTCCCGGTGGACACCATGGCCGGCGATCAGTTTTCCGCCGACTGTGCGCGCAAGGTTGTGCCGACCAATGATATCCCGGCCGACTGGATGGGCCTGGATATCGGCCCGGAAACCATCAAATTGTTCACGAAGGCCGTCAAGGGTGCCGGTACGGTCGTCTGGAACGGCCCGATGGGCGTGTTTGAGTTCCCGGCCTTTGCCGCCGGCACGGAAGCCGTTGCGGCGGCGCTGGCAGAGTCCGGCGCGGTGACGATCGTCGGCGGCGGTGACTCGGCCGCTGCGGTCGAGAAGCTCGGCTTCGCCGATAAAATGACGCACATTTCCACCGGCGGCGGCGCTTCGCTGGAGTTCCTGGAAGGTAAGGAGCTGCCGGGCGTTGCGTGCCTGCTGGATAAGTAAGTCGCAGAAAGGAATCATTGGATATGAATTTGAAAGAGAGAAAAGCAATCATCGCCGGCAACTGGAAGCTCAATAAGCGCGTGGCCGAGATCCCGGCCTTCACGCAGGAGCTGCAGGCGAATCTTCCCGCCGAGCGCTGCTGTGACGTGGTCATCTGCGCGCCGTATCCGCTCATTGCCGCGCTGGAGACGGCGGGGCAGGGCTGCCACCTCGGCGTCGGCGCACAGGACGTGTCCGAGCACCAGCACGGCGCATTCACCGGCGAGGTGTCTGCCGAGCAGCTCAGCGACCTCGGCGCGCAGTACTGCATCGTCGGCCACAGCGAGCGCCGCAGCTACCACGGCGAGACCGACCTGCAGGTCAATGCCAAGACGAAGATCCTGCTCGACAACAGCATCACGCCGATCATCTGCGTCGGCGAGAGTCTTGCGCAGCGCGAGCATGATCTGACTGAGACGTATGTCGCCTATCAGGTCGCAGCGGCCTTCTCCGGCCTCACGGCCGAGCAGGCCATGCACTGCGTCATCGCCTATGAGCCCCTGTGGGCCATCGGCACCGGCAACACCGCCACGAGCGCGCAGGCGCAGGAAGTCTGTGCGTCGATTCGCGCCACGCTCGGCAAGCTCTATGACCTCGAAACGGCCAAGACGATCAGCATCCTTTACGGCGGCTCCATGAACGCGGGCAACGCGGCCGAGCTGCTGGCCCAGCCGGATATCGACGGCGGCCTGATCGGCGGCGCGTCGCTCAAGCCGGTCGATTTCTCGAAGATCGTCGCCGCGACGGCGCAGGGAGCCTGCGAATGAGCAACGGGAAAGTCGCACTCATCATTCTCGATGGCTACGGCATCGGCGAGCCGAACGACGGCAACGCCATTTACATGGCCCAGACCCCGGTCATGGACAGTCTCCTGCAGCGCTGGCCGCACACGAAGCTGTCCGCTTCGGGGCTGGACGTCGGCCTGCCGGACGGGCAGATGGGCAACAGCGAAGTCGGCCACACGAACATCGGCTCCGGCCGCGTCGTGTTTCAGGATCTGCCGCGCATTACGAAAGCCATTGAGGATAGGACATTCTTTGAAAATCCGGTCTATGCAGCAGCACTGGACAACGCAGCAAACGGCAAGGACCTGCATATCCTCGGTCTTCTGTCTGACGGCGGTGTGCACAGCCACATCCGGCACATCTTTGCCATGGTGAAAATGGCGCACGACCGCGGCATCGGGCGCGTGTACCTGCACTGCTTCCTCGACGGACGCGATGTTGCGCCCACGAGCGGCGCGGGCTATGTCCGGCAGCTGCGCGACTACTGCACCGAACTCGGCACCGGAATGATCGCAACGCTGCAGGGCCGCTTCTACGGCATGGACCGCGACAAGCGCTGGGATCGCATCGAGGCCAGCTACAACGCCATGGTCTGCGGCGAGGGCATACAGGATCCCGACCCCGTTCATGCGATGGAGGCCAGCTACGCCGCCGGTGTGACGGATGAATTCGTCAAGCCCGTTGTCTGCGACCCGAACGGGCGCATTCAGTCCGGCGACAGCGTTATCTTCATGAATTTCCGTCCCGATCGCGCGCGCGAAATGACCTATGCGCTCACGCAGCCGGACTTTGACGGCTTCCGGCGCAAGATCGTTGCGGAGCATCTGCACTATGTCTGCACGACGCGCTACGATGAGAAGCTCACCGGCCTCCCGGTCGCGTTTCCGCCCGAGGAGCTGCATGATACGCTCGGCGAGATCGTCAGCGCCCACGGCCTGCGCCAGCTGCGCATTGCGGAGACGGAGAAGTATGCGCACGTCACGTTCTTCTTCAACGGCGGTACGGAGACACAGTACCCCGGCGAGGACCGCGTGCTCATCCCGTCACCGCGCGAGTATCCGACCTATGACCTCATCCCCGAGATGAGCGCTTTCAAGATCAAGGATGAGCTGGTCCGGCGCATCCGCACCGGTACATATGACATGATCGTCTGCAACTTCGCCAACTGCGACATGGTTGGCCACACCGGCGTGATGTCGGCCGCCATTCAGGCGGTCGAGTGCGTGGATCGCTGCCTCGGCGAGGTCGTCGCGGCGGCGCAGGAGATGGGCTACACGCTGCTCGTCACCGCGGACCACGGCAACGCCGACCGCATGGTCGAGCCGGACGGTTCGCCCAACACGGCGCACACAACGAATCTCGTGCCGCTGGTGCTCGTCGGCAGCGATCTGCCGCTGCGCCCGCACGGCCGCCTTTCCGATATCGCACCCACCATGCTCGAACTCATGCACATCGAGCCCAAACCCGCAATGACAGGCGAGAGCCTTATCGAAAAATCATAAAGGAGTATGAACATGAAGGATTATTTTGAAATTGTGGACGTTAGCGCCAGAGAGATTCTCGACTCCCGCGGCAATCCGACCGTGGAAGTGGAGGTCACGCTCGACGACGGCACCGTCGGCCGTGCGGCCGTTCCGTCCGGTGCTTCCACCGGCATCTACGAGGCCTGTGAGCTGCGCGACGGCGATAAGAGCCGTTACCTCGGCAAGGGCGTGCTCAAAGCCGTGGAGAACGTGAACGTCGAGATCGCCGAGGCGCTGCAGGGCATGAACGTGCTCGACCAGACCTCGATCGACAAGCTCCTGATCGAGCTCGACGGCACGCCGAACAAGACCCGCCTCGGCGCCAACGCCATCCTCGGCGTGTCCCTCGCGTGCGCGAAGGCCGGCTCGCTGGCGACCGGCCAGAGCCTGTATAACTACATCGGCGGCTGCAACGCCAAGACCCTCCCGGTGCCGATGATGAACGTGCTCAACGGCGGCGCACACGCCACCGGCAGCAACGTCGATATTCAGGAGTTCATGATCATGCCCGTCGGCGCCAAGAGCTTCTCCGAGGCGCTGCGCATGTGCTCGGAAGTGTTCCACGTGCTCAAGAAGGTCGTTCCGGCCTCCGGCGTGGGCGATGAGGGCGGCTACGCGCCGAACCTCGACAGCGACGAGGACGCGCTCAAGGCGCTCGTCAAGGCCATCGAGCTGGCCGGCTACAAGCCGTATGACGATTTCATGATCGCTATCGACAGCGCCTGCTCCGAGTGGTTCAACGCCGAGGACGGCTGCTATCATCTGCCGAAGCGCGGCATCGTCATGACCCGTGAGCAGATGGTCGACATGTACGCCGACTTCGTGGAGAAGTACCCGATCATCTCCCTGGAGGACGGCATGGCCGAGGATGACTGGGAAGGCTGGAAAATGCTCATGGATCGCCTCGGCAAGAAGATCCAGCTCGTAGGCGACGATCTGTTCGTCACGAACGTCCAGCGCATCAAAAAGGGCATCGAGCTCGGCGCTGCCAATGCGGTGCTCATCAAGCTCAACCAGATCGGCACCCTGACCGAGACGCTCGACGCCATCCAGATGGCGCACCGCGCCGGCTGGACGGCCGTCGTCTCGCACCGCTCCGGCGAGACCGAGGACACCACGATCGCGGACATCTCCGTTGCCGTCAACGCCGGCCAGATCAAGACCGGTGCGCCGAGCCGCACGGACCGCGTGGCGAAGTACAACCAGCTCCTGCGCATCGAAGACGAGCTGTTTGACGTGGCGCAGTACCCCGGCAAGGACGCATTCTTCAGCATCAAAAAGTAATTTTCCCAAACCGGTATAAAAGGTGTTTGCGTGGGTGACAATACCCATGCAAACACCTTTTTTCTTGGAGGGAAACACGATGGAACCGAACAAGGACAAAAAACCGGAGAAGAGATCCGTACGCTTCATCGAAGGCAAGGGCTTCTACATAGCCCTCGTCCTGTGCGCAGCGGTGATCGGCGTTTCCGCCTGGTCACTGCTGTCGGGTACGAAGACTATGGACAGCGAACACGATCAGAACACGGTGCTGGAAGTGACGCCTGCGCCGACGATCCCTGCGCCGGAGACGGCTGAACCCACACCGGAGATGACACCGGAGCCGGAAATTCCGGCCGAGGACGCCGCTGAGACGGCGGCGCAGGACAAGTATGTCTGGCCGGTGGACGGCGCTGTGCTGCGGCCGTATGCCATGACGGCGCTGGCCTATGACGAGACCATGTCGGACTGGCGCACGCATGACGGCATTGACATCGAGGCCAAATACGGCACAGTTGTCTCGGCCATGGCGTCCGGCACGGTCACGAAGGTGTATTACGATGATCTGTACGGCACGACCGTCGTGACCGAGCGGGAGGACGGGCTGCGGTGCACGTACGCCAATCTTGAGTCGATCCCGACGGTGAATGTCGGCGATCAGGTTTCCGTTGGGGATACCATCGGCTCGGTCGGCGATTCCGCCGGCTGCGAGTCGGCACAGGAGAGCCACCTGCATCTGTCGGTTGCGGCCTCCGGTCAGAGCGTGTCGCCGCTGGATTATCTGCCGCAAAAAAATTAAAAATTCGCCGCAAAACTTATTGACAACAGGAGCATTGTTTGGTACAATGCTCCTTGCGTTTGGCAGTTGGCGAGGCGCGAACAACATGGCGGCATAGCTCAGTTGGCCAGAGCATTCGGTTCATACCCGAAGTGTCCCCGGTTCGAATCCAGGTGCCGCTACCAGGGGGATGCTGCACCCGCAGCATCCCATCTTAGGCCCGTTGGTCAAGTGGTTAAGACACCGCCCTTTCACGGCGGTAACATGGGTTCGAGTCCCGTACGGGTCACCATTTGGAGGCTTAGCTCAGCTGGTTAGAGCGCATGCTTCACACGCATGAGGTCGATGGTTCGAGCCCATTAGTCTCCACCAGCAAAATCCTGTGTTCTTTGAACACAGGATTTTCTTGTTTCAGGAGGTGCTTATGAAGCTGATCGCTTTGGATCTGGACGGGACCCTGCTCAATTCGGACAAGGTCGTTTCCGAAAGAAATGCCGCTGCGCTTTCGCTTGCAGCCGAGCAGGGGAACGTGATCGCTCCAGCGACCGGGCGCGCCCTGCGGGCAATCCCGGAGCAGGTGATGGCGTTTCCGTTCGTGCACTATGCCATTACGATCAATGGCGCGAAAGTGTCGGATACGCGCACCGGACAAGCGCTCCTGCGCGCGGAGATCGCGCTCGATACCTGCCTGCGCCTGCTCGATTTTGTCGGACGTTATGACGCGATGTATGACTGCTACTGGAATGACACCGGTTGGGTCGATCGGTCGTTTCTGGAGCGGGTGCGCTACTATAATTCCGATGAGGAAGTGGTCACGCTCCTGCGGACCACCCGCGCACCGGTGGATGATCTGAAGGCATTCCTGCGTGAAAACGGCCAGCCGGTGCAGAAGGTGCAGCTCTGCTTTCGGGATATGGCCGAGCGCGAGACGGCCCGGGCAGAGATCGCGGCGGCGTTCCCGGAGATCCTGGTCACGTCGTCCTTCCGCAACAATCTGGAGCTCAACGCCGCCGACGCGGACAAGGGCAGGGCGCTGCTCGCGCTCGCGCAGCATCTGGGCATTCCGGCCGCAGACACCATCGCCTTCGGCGACAGCTCCAACGATCTGCGCATGCTGCGCGCTGCCGGCACGAGCGTTGCCATGGGCAATGCCGCGCCCGAGGTGCGCGCGGTCTGCGGCTGCGTGACCGATACCAACGATCACGACGGCGTGGCGGCGTTTCTTTATGCGCACGTTCTGCACGGAAAATGAGATAAAAAAAGACCGCGTTCCGAAGAACGCGGTCTTTTCCATGCAGGAAATTACTTCTTGAGGTTGGCCTTGATGACCTCGCCCAGAATGGTCATGCCCTTTTCGATCTTCTCTTCGGGCATGCAGGAGTAGTTCAGGCGGATGCAGTTATTGTGGCCGGCGTCCGGGAAGAAGCCGTCGCCCGGAACGTACGCGACGTTGCGCGCCAGGCACTGCTTTGCCATCTCGTTGGTGTTGATGTACTCCGGCAGCTCGACCCAGGTGAACAGGCCGCCGTTGGGGTGGGTGAACTTCGCCTCAGGCGGGAACTCACGCTCCATGGTCGCCATCATGACGTCACGGCGCTTGCGGTAGCACTCCTTGATGGTGGCAACGTGCTCGTCGAGGTCGAACATGTCGATGAACTTGGAGACAACGAGCTGCGCCTCGGTGGAAGCCTGCAGAGACGCGGCCTGCGCGAGGAAGTTGTACTTCTGGAGGATCTCGCCGTCGGCGCAGACCCAGCCCAGACGGTAGCCGGGCGCCAGGATCTTGGAGAAGGTGCCCAGGAAAACAACGAGGCCCTTGGTGTCCATGCTCTTGAGCGCGGGCAGGTACTCGCCTTCAAAGCGGAGCTCGCCATAGGGGTTATCCTCAACGACGGGGATCTCGTACTTATTGATGATGTCCATGAACTGCTTGCGGCGCTCGAGCGGCCAGGTGCGGCCGGACGGGTTCTGGAAGTCGGGGATGACGTAGATCATCTTGACGTTCTCGGTCGTGGCGAGCACTTTCTCAAGCTCTTCCATGATCATGCCGTCGCCGTCGGTGGGGATGGCGACAAAGTTCGGCTCGCAGGCCTTGAAAGCATTCAGGGCGCCGAGGTAGGACGGGCTCTCAATGATGACGACATCGCCCTTGTCGCAGAAAACACGTGCCGAGTAATCCAGACCCTGCTGAGAGCCGGAGGTCACGAGAATGTTGTCCGCGCTGGTCTTGATGTTGAGCTTCGCTTCCATGCGATCGGCGATCTGCTGACGGAAGTGCTCAAAGCCGTTGGTGCTGGAGTACTGGAGCGCGATTTTGCCCTGCTCATCGAGGACGGCATCGGTCGCGGCCTTGATTTTGTCAACGGGGAAGAGCTCGGGCGCGGGCATGCCGCCGGCAAACGAGAGCACTTCCGGCTTGTTGGCCAGAGCGAGGAGCTCGCGGATTGCGGAACCCTTCAGCTGACTCATTCTGCTGGAAAACTGTACCATTTCTAAATTTCCTCCTTATTTTGCAGGTAATGATGAACAAAATCATCTATTACTTCTCATCATATTTAAGCACATTTTCATAGCAAAGTAAACCGTTTCCACGAATTCCAGCGAAAATTTTCGTTTTCATAATTTACACGGTTGTTTTTATTTCTTGACATAGAACAGGAAATTCGATATGATGAGGCAAAGGGGTGTTCAGCATGATCGGAACCACGCTTAAAAAACTGCTGGATGAACGCGAGATCAAGGTCAATGAGTTTGCGCGGCAGATCCATGTGCCCGCGCAGACGCTCTACAGCATCATCCGGCGCGACAATATGAAGATCGATTTTGAACTGCTGCTGCGTATCTGCGATGCGTTGCATGTCCCGCTGGAGACGTTCTGCGGCACAGGCAGCACCGACCAGCCGACGCCCGAGGAGTGGGAGACGCTCTGGAAGCTGCGCCGTCTGGATGCGCACGGCCGGCTCGTGACGCTGCAGCTGCTGGATGCCGAGTGCGCGCGCATGCAGGCTTCCGAGCAGCAGCCGGAGCAGCAGAAGATCATCCCGCTGTATATGACACCGGCCGCAGCCGGCTATGCCTCGCCGGCCTTCGGGGACGACTATGAGGATTATGCCGTCGCGGCGGATTCGGAGGCGGATTTCGCGGTGCGCATCACCGGCGACAGTATGGAGCCGTACATCCATGACGATTCCATCGTGCTCGTCAAACGCGGCGCCACGATCTACGATGGGGACATCGGTCTGTTTTTCGTGGACGGCGATATGAAGTGCAAGCAGTACTGCCAGGACTACCTCGGCAATGTGTATCTGTTCTCCCTCAACCGTGCGCGCAAGGATGCGGATGTGACGATCAGCGCCTCATCCGGCATCACCATCTGCTGTTTTGGCAAGGTGCTGCTCAAGGGCAAGATCCCGCTGCCGCAGGACTGAAAAAGCAACGGCCATCCGCCGATCGGCGGATGGCCGTTTTGCATACTTTTATGTATCAGCGGTACATGAACGAGTAGTCCACGCTCAGGTCGCTGCCGGTCCAGGAGCCGTCGAGCTTGCTGAGTGCACGCGCATAGCCCTCTTCGTCCTCTTTGTACGGGCGCGGGCAGTAGTCATTCTTGCTGTCCGTGCTCGACAGACGGCAGGGGATGAGATCGTAACCGTCGACGGCCCAGCTGTCGCCGTCTTTTTTCACAGTCACCTGTGCGATCGCCGTGTCCACGTCGCGCGGAGCGGTGTTGCCGCCGAAGCTGAAGTTGCCGAGACTGTAGAAGATATAGCCGCCGTTGTAGGCTTCCATCTTCTGCAGGACATGCGGGTGCGTGCCGAAAACAATGTGCGCGCCCGCGTCAATGGCTGCGTGCGCAAAGGATTCCTGATTTGCAGTCACCTTGTAGCTGCCCTCCGTGCCCCAGTGCGGGGCGAAGATCAGAATGTCTGCGCCGGCTTCCTTGAGTTTCTGGATCCCGGTGGTGATGTTGCTTTTGCTCAGGCCGGTCCACCCCGGACAGTAGATGCCGATCTTCAGTCCATGCTCGGTCGTGATCACCTTGGATTCTCCGGCGGCTGCCCACGGAACGCCAACTGCGTCGAGCGCGGCCTTTGTGTCCGCGACGCCTTTGGCGCCGAAGTCGTCCGTGTGGTTGTTGCCGAGTGTGACGCACTCCACGCTGCCCTGCACCAGGATATCCGCATAGGACGACGGGCCGCGGAAATAGAACAGGGAAGAGGACTTGAGCTTTTCATCCGAAAACGTGCACTCGAGGTTTGCAAGGGTGAATTCGTCCTGATCCAGGTAGTCTACCACGCCGGAAAATGGCCAGGACGTCCCGTTTTTATCAATATAGCTGTCAAAATCGCGCCCGGTCTGGATCGAGGCAAGCGTGCAGTCGCCGACCATGGAGATGACAAACGTGTCCGGCTCCTTTGGCTTGTCGGCGTTTTGCACTGGACGCGGCGTACCGGCTGCACTGCCGCGGTCAGGCATTGTGATGGGGTCCTTCGCCAGAACGTCGCAGGTCATGATTGCGACCCAGACGCCGAGCCCGATGGCGATTACGAGCACAACGATCAGAAAAATACCGGATTTGGAGAGCTTCATGGCGTCACCTTTTCAAAACAGACTAATGTTAATATTATAAACGACCGGTCGGAAAATGTAAATATCGCATTTCGCTCTTGTCCGCGCGGCGTGTTCGGGGTACAATAGGGCGATTACATTGGGAGTGACGATGCCATGGAACGAAATTATCCGAAAATTCAGATCACGGACAAGGCAGCGCGCAGCCTGCGCAGCGGCCACCCGTGGGTCTATGCAGACGAAGTGCTGCAGGCAGACGCTGCCTGCGTCGACGGGCAGATCGTGGATGTGACCACGCGCAGCGGCCACTGGCTCGGCGCCGGGGTTTATAACAGCGCGTCCAAGATCCGCGTGCGCGTGCTCTCGCGCAACGCGAATGATCGCTTTGACGAGGCATTCTGGGCGCGGCGCATTCGGTACGCGGTCGATTACCGCCGCACGGTCATGGGGCAGGATTTCGACAACTGCCGCCTGATTTTCGGCGAGGCGGACGGTTTCCCGGGGCTGACGGTCGATCGCTTCGGCCCGATCCTGGTCGCGCAGGTGCTCTCGCTGGGCATGGAGCTGCGAAAGCAGCAGCTATTCGCGCTCCTGCTGCAGACGCTGCACGCAGACGGTGCGCAGATCGACGCGATCTACGAGCGCAATGATGTCAAGCTCCGGCAGAAAGAAGGCATGGAGCAGGGGACAGGCTTTGTGACGCTCGACGGTCTTCGGACGGGTCTGGACGGACACGTGACGATCCGGGAAAACGGCATCCTGTACGACGTGGATTATATCCATGGACAGAAAACCGGGTTTTTCCTCGATCAGAAGTATAACCGCCGCGCAGCAGCGCAGCTCGCACAGGGCAAGCATGTGCTCGACTGCTTCACGCACACCGGGGCTTTCGGGCTCAACTGCGCAGCGGCAGGCGCGGCATCCGTCTTGTCGGTGGATGTATCGGAAGATGCGCTCACGACCGCGCGGCACAATGCAGCGCTCAACGGCCTGCAGGATCGCGTGGAGTATCTCTGCGCCGATGTGTTCGATCTGCTCACGAAGCTGGCCGAGCAAAAGCGCGGGGCATATGATTATATCATCCTTGACCCGCCGGCCTTCACCAAGAGCAGCGCGACCGTGGTGAACGCCATCCGCGGCTATAAGGAGATCAATCTCAAAGCCATGCGCATCCTGCCGCGCGGCGGCTATCTGGCCACGTGCTCGTGCTCGCACTTCATGACGGACGATCGTTTCCGCGCCATGCTGGCGGACGCCGCCAAGGACGCGCAGGTCTCCCTGCGGCAGATCGAGGCACGGCAGCAGGGGCCGGATCATCCGATCCTCTGGAACGTGCCGGAGACGGATTATTTGAAGTTCTATCTGTTTCAGATCGTATGACACAGACGAAAAAAGCCTCGCAGAGTTTGCTGCCCGCAGGCGGCAAGCCCTTTGTCGGAACAACCCGGAGGGTTTTTCCGACAGG
>ERZ791577.867-NODE-867-length-17647-cov-3.525296_pt1 | contig 17647 bp, 13 predicted proteins | sample MGYA00509969_ERZ791577 | MGnify/ENA primary metagenome ERZ791577 (study PRJEB30046, sample SAMN00791917) | human gut metagenome | study: EMG produced TPA metagenomics assembly of the A metagenome-wide association study of gut microbiota in type 2... | reverse complement strand
CGGTGTCACCACGGCGATCTCTCCCGGTCCCAGTTCACGTACCGGCTGGTATCCCAGGTTCAGATAAGCAAAACTTTCAAAGGAGACACAATATGCCCCTTCCTTTTTGCCTACGGCCACAGGAGTACGTCCCATCTTATCTCTGGCCGCATAGATTCCCTTCGGTGTCATGATCAGAAGCGTCATGGAACCTTCAATGATCTCCTGGGCGTACTGAATGCCCTCTACCAGGTTATCCTTCTGATTCACGATGGCTGCCACCAACTCCGTGGCGTTGATGTCTCCGCCGCTCATCTCCAGAAAATGGGAATGTCCTTTTGCGAACAGATCCTTTATAATGGCATCAGTATTATTGATCTTGCCAACCGTGGTGATGGCATAAGTTCCGTGATGGGAACGCACCATCAGCGGCTGGGGCTCAAAATCGGAAATACAGCCGATGCCCAGATGTCCGTGCATCTCATTGACATCCTTGTCGAACTTCGTACGGAACGGTGCATTCTCTATGTTGTGAATGGCTCTGTTGTAACCTTCTTCTTTGCTGTAGACTGCCATGCCGGCACGTCTGGTTCCCAGATGGGAATGATAATCCGTTCCAAAGAACAGATCAAACACACAGTCTTCTTTTGCTGCGACTCCAAAAAATCCACCCATTTTCGTCTCCTGCTTTCTTATCATTCTGTAACGATTCAGAGCCATGTAAACATCAAAAGATCACCGATGAATGAGGTTCTGAATAGTTTTCGTTTCCACAAATTACTTCAGCAGAAAACGTTTATACGTTGATCTCGGCCTTTACACCCAGTAAGTCCTTGTTGGCCTCTAAGATCGGGCTGATCACATTTTTCAGGAAAGCTTCCACCTGCTCTTTGGAACGTCCGATATACTTGGACGGATCCAGGGATGCTGTCAGTTCCTCCAGTCCCATGGGGAATGCGGGATCTGCGGCGATCAGCTCCAGGAGGTTATTCTCTTTTCCTTCTACCTTCACATTGCGTCCGGCCTCCATGGAAAGCTCACGGATACGCTCATGCAGTTCCTGACGGTTGCCGCCTAACTTTACGGCATCCATCATAATATTCTCGGTAGCCATGAAAGGAAGCTCGCTCATCATGTGCTTTTCAATTACCTTCGGATATACTACCAGTCCGTCTACCACATTCAGGCACAGATCCAGAATACCATCGATGGCAAGAAAGCCTTCGGGAATAGACAGTCTCTTGTTGGCAGAATCGTCCAGCGTTCTCTCGAACCACTGGGTTGCGGAAGTAATGGCGGGATTCAGCGCATCCACCATCACATAACGGGACAGGGAACCTTTCGGCGTGATGGCCGACAGCAGCCGCAGCTCTTCGCTGGCCAAGGCCCCCTCGGGCAGGCGGGGGAGAGTCCGGGCGCAGAGCCGCTTGACGTAGCGGCGGACTTTCTCGAAGTTGGCACTGCACGCCTCAGCCCGACGGCTGTCCAGCAGCAGGCTCCCGGCAGATGCGATATACCGCGCGGCCCGGCTGCGCAGGGCAGTGTTCTGGGCGAAGAGCCGCTTCACCTCGTCGGCGTGGGCGTGGAGGGCGTCGGCGTCCAGTGTGTGGTACAGGCTCACCACCTGCTCCTCTGCGCCCGGGGCGTCCGGCTCCATGACATGGGGTGCGGTGGCGTCCACGATGGCGGCGCGCTTGTCGAGAAAGATGACGCCGTCCAGACTGTCGGGGTCGCTGGCGCAGTGGATGCGCTGGATAGGCTCCCCCTTCTGCTCGGCCTTGACGGCCAGCCGTTTCATCAGCGTCGATTTGCCGCAGCCCGGCCCGCTTTTGATGAGATACATCTGCATCTCCGGTTCCTGCCGAAGCGGCTCAAAATAGCCCTTGAACCCGGCGGGGGTGGTGGTCCCCAGAAAGAAATCAACAGAATCGCTGCGTACAGCATTCATACTCAAACACCTCACTTTTGCTATAGGGTATGCAAAAATGAGGTGAAGGGTGACAAATCAGTAGGTATGCTCGCACACCTCGTGTATTTTATCCCGCAGGGCCACGAAGTCGCCGAAAGCCTCCGGCTTGTTCTGGGGCTGACGGAGCAGGGCGGCGGGGTGGAACGTCCCCATGAAGAGGATGCCGTTCTTCTCAATAAAGGTGCCGTGCTCCTTCGTCACCGAAAAGTCGGCGCGTATCATCCGCTGGGCGGCGATGCGGCCCAGGCAGACGACGATTTTAGGCCGCAGCAGACGGAACTGCTCCCGCAGCCAGGGCATACAGGCCTCGCTCTCGGCGGGCAGGGGGTCGCGGTTCTGGGGCGGGCGGCACTTGACGATGTTGGCGATATAGCAGTTGGAGGCACGGTCGAGGTCGATGGCGAAGAGGTATTTGTCCAGCAGCTGGCCGCTGCGTCCCACGAAGGGCAGGCCCTGCTCGTCCTCGCTCTGACCGGGGCCTTCGCCCACGAAGAGCACCTCGGCATTCTCCACGCCCTGCCCAAACACCACGTTGTGCCGGGTGGTGTGCAGCGGACAGCGCTGGCAGGCAAGACAGTCGGTTTTCAGTGTTTTCCAATCCATAAGCTCGGTATCCTCTCACAAACTAAATGACATTTTCTTAACAAATCATCGCACGATTTCTTCCTTAAAATATACCACAAAATTCAAGATTTGTCTTGAAGTTTTCTGACTCTGTGCTAGAATAAAAAAGAAGGGCATATCTGTGATGCCCGGGAATAATTGCAAAGTAATTTCGGAGGTAATCAACAATGGCTGATATGTTTGCACCCCTGGTAGCCCAGCTGAAGGCAAACCCCAAGACGATCGTTTTTACCGAGGGCAATGACCCCCGCATCCTGGAGGCCGCAAGCAAGCTGCTGGCTGAGGGCGTGTTGAAAGTTGTTATGGTCGGCAACGAGGCAGAGTGCAAGGCTGCTGCCGCTGCTGGCAATTTTGATATTTCCGCTGCTGAGATCATCGACCCTGAGAACTACGCCGGCTTCGATGAGATGGTCAACACCATGGTCGAGCTGCGCAAGGGCAAGCAGACCGCAGAGGAGTGTACTGCTCTGCTGAAGAAGTCCAACTACTTCGGCACCAACATCATTTGAGTTTGAACAAGAATAAAAACAATTCATTACAAGTAGTAATGAGACACAAAATACAATTTGCTTAATCGTCTTCATAATTTCAATTTTTAAAGTAGGTACTATTAAAGAATTACATTGCATCATTTTTCTATTTGCCATTATACCAAAAGAGAACTATATGATACTAATTTAACACCAAATATATTCGTTATTTTTGTAACGTCCAACTTATTATCGCATAAAGTGTAATAATTTCATCCTCTCCAGTACATTATCCGCCGAGATATTTTATATAATATGCCATTAAGATCAATGAAATGTTCAGTCTAAAATCCTTCACTTACGTTGATTCTAGTGCGTAAAATATCATAGATACAATTATGACACATAGTTTTTTATAATAATCATCTATTTTTTATGCAAACTTCAAGATTACAAAAGAACAATAATATCGTCTTACTATATGACGAAGTTAAAAAACAGAAGTTATGGGTAAACTGAATATGAAAGACTGGATCGGTCAGACGATCCTAAATAAAAAGGTCATTTCCATTCCTATCATGACACATCCGGGCATCGAGCTTATCGGAAAGACGGTTCATGATGCAGTAACGAACGGACAGGTGCATTATGAAGCAATCAAAGCGCTCTGCGACAAATATCCTGCTGCTGCCGCAACGGTTATCATGGATTTAACGGTAGAGGCGGAAGCATTCGGAGCCGAAATTATATTTCCGGAGAATGAAGTACCAAGCGTATCCGGTCGTTTGCTTGCAGACGAAGCTGCCATTGATGCCTTGGAAATACCAGCACTGAATAAAGGAAGGATCGCGCAATATCTCAAAGCGAATATGCTGACTGCAAAGAATATCACAGACCGTCCGGTGCTGGCTGGTTGTATCGGTCCTTATTCATTAGCGGGACGCTTATATGATATGTCTGAGATCATGATGCTGATTTATATCAACCCCGAGGCAGCCAACACTTTGCTGCGCAAATGTACCGATTTCATTATTCGGTACTGTATGGCCCTGAAAGCGACCGGAGTGAATGGAGTGGTAATGGCGGAACCTGCTGCCGGATTATTATCCAATGAAGATTGCCTGCAATACTCTTCTGTATTCGTAAAAGAAATAGTTGAGAAGGTTCAGGATGATCATTTCACCGTTGTACTTCATAATTGCGGGAATACAGGAAATTGCACCCAGGCTATGGTATATACGGGTGCGGCAGCCTATCATTTCGGAAATAAAATCAACATGGAAGAAGCATTGAAAGAAGTTCCTGCCGATGCTCTTGCGATGGGTAATCTTGATCCGGTCAGTCTTTTCAAGATGTCGAGTCCGGAGGAAATGAAAAAAGCGACTCTACAGTTATTGGAAGCCACTGCCGCATATCCGAACTTCGTTCTGTCGAGCGGTTGCGATATACCGCCATATACGCCATTAGCTAATATAAATGCTTTTTATACAGCATTGGAAGAGTTCAATGAAACTCGAAATTAGGCCGTCATTCAGCTAATGTCAGTTAATAATGATTGAGCAAGAACTCACTTATCAAGACTTACGAATCCTATCGTCCGAAATTTATGAAGCAATGGGATACAAAGATTCTATACCGGATCAGATGGTAATAGATGAGACTAATACGTTGCTAAAACGGGTTATTCCCCTGCTTCGCCCTCGGTTCGCATTCTTCTTTATGGAAGGTACACTTGATATCGAAAAAGAGACTCTTAGCGTACAAAGCATCCATCCACCCACTGTCAATCCTATACAAGACACCATTCCCACACGGAGCCCTGAGCAAAACACTTTTTCTACACAAAGTAAAAGTACCGTTTTCTCTGTTGGTAAAACCATCGCCCGTCAATTAAGAGGATCGGAAGCGTTTGTCTTTTTTGCAGCTACTGCCGGAACTGAGTTTGAGGTATTCCAGCATACGTTGCAACAAGAAGAAGATATGGTCAAAATATACATAGCAGACTCGTTAGGGAGTATTATTGCAGAAAAGACGGCTGATTGCATGGAAGTCGCTTTGGCTGAATATATACGGGAGAAGAACTGGAAACATACCAACCGATACAGTCCAGGATACTGTGGATGGCACGTTTCGGAACAACAAAAACTGTTCCCATTGTTCCCCATAGCTGCTCCCGGTGGTATCCGGTTGACAGATTCCAGCCTCATGGTCCCCATCAAATCAGTTAGTGGTGTTATCGGAACAGGCACTAATGTCCGCAAGCTTGAATACACTTGCGGACTGTGCACCTATGAAAACTGTTATCGCAAAAGAAAACACAGATAAATTTGCGATTGGGGGCTGACTAAAAGTCGATAGTATCTTCTTTAATGGCCATTAAAGAAGATATAAAGCCCTATCATAGTTACGATAAGCAACCCCCATAAGATAAGTACAATGCGGGCAGGCTTTTCTTCGATCTTCTCCATATTCAATATTGCCGTCTGAGGAGTCTTATCCAATAGACCGACAACTACCATCCCTATCCCGATAATAACGAACAGATAGAAGGATAATAACATAAAATGAGGCCATGCAGAATATTGATCCGCAGGAAATACCCATAGATACAATACACCTACTCCTATACTGAATACCGTCCCCACTGTCAGGGCAGCGTTAGCAGCCAACGTAGTCGTACGCTTCCAGAAAACGCCAAAAAGGAAAACTGCCGCCATAGGAGGTGCAATGAATCCCAATACAGACTGGAAAACATTGAATAAATTCAATCCGTGAATGCTGTCAATGGCAATCGTTATGATTACCGATATCAGAGCACCGGCTACCGTCACCACTTGTCCGACCCGGATGATCTCCTTCTGCTTCGCCTGCGGGCGAATCTTCTTCACATAAATATCCATTGTAAACACGGTACTCAAAGCATTCAATGCCGATCCGATAGTACTGACAAGCGCGGCAGTCAACACAGCCAACACCAGCCCCACCATCCCGACAGGAAACAAATGGGTTACCATCGTCATATACGCCTCATCGGGATTCTCCAACTGCGGAAACAAGGCCAGACAGATGATACCCGGAAGAATATAAAGAGGAACATCCAGTATTTTGAGCCATCCGGTAAAGTTCGTTCCCAACTGTCCTTCTTTCAGACTTTTGGCTGCCAACACAGGCTGTACCATCGACTGATCCGTACACCAGAACCATACTCCCATCACAGGATATCCCAAAATAATCGGCAACCAAGGGAAAGCGGTATCATCATTCGGTCTGAACAGATTCCAGAAGTCTGCCGGAACGGCATCTGTCAGAGCCGATATACCACCAACTTTATAGATTCCTACAATAGCCAACGCAGCCGAAACAAGAATCAACAGGATCATCTGATAAACATTCGTGTAGGCAACCGCTTTCAATCCTCCGAGCATCGTAAAGAATGCGGATATGATCAGCAATATCAAAGCGGACTGCCACATCGGTATATCGAATACCTGACGAATCAGAACGCCACCCGCAAACAATGTCAATGCTAGCCAGGAAATCAAGATTGTAACAATCGTATACCATGCCAAGATATTACGGGTAGACTGTCCGAACCGCTTTCCCATAAACTCCGGCAAGGTGGAAACACGAGAACCCAAGTAACGGGGAGCGAAAACAAAAGCAAGCAGGCATATAAAAACGAAGGCATACCAGGCATAATTGCCCGAAACGATGCCGGTAGTAAATCCGGCACTGGCAGAAGCTATCAACATAGACGGCCCCACATTAGTCCCCCACATGGAGAATCCGATGTGGTGCCATCTCAAAGAATGTTCCGCCAAAAAGAGACTGCTCCCCTTCTTTCGTTTGGAACTTGCCCATATACCAATGGCGATAAGAATCAGAAAATAGGCAATCAGAATGCCCCAATCCAGTGTGTCTAAGAATTTCGCGTGCATAATTCAAGTATTAACAATTAAAATATTCTTAATCTCTTTTCCCCATCAGCACTTTGGCGACCGCCACGGCAGTATTAGCATTATCACTATACCCGTCAGCACCGATTTCATCGGCAAATCCCTGACTCACGGGTGCTCCTCCGATCATCACTTTCACCTGATCGCGGATCCCCGCCTCTTCCAATGCCCGGATCACATCCTGCATATAAGTCATAGTGGTAGTCAGCAAGGCACTCATACATAAAATGTCCGCTTTGTTTTCCTTCACCGCTTCAACAAACTTGTCGCAAGTAACATCAATACCGATATTAATCACTTCGAAGCCACAACCTTCCAGCATGGAAGCCACGAGGTTCTTTCCAATGTCATGCAAATCTCCTTTTACAGTACCGATCACAATTTTCCCGATAGTAGCAGATGCATTCCCCGCCAGTAAAGGTTTCAAAAGTTCCAAAGCTCCTTTCATTGCACGCCCCGCCATGAGGAGCTGGGGGACAAAGGCCTTGCCGTCCTGAAAGCGCTGGCCGACTTCGCCCATAGCCGTAATCATATAGCCGTTGATAATATCCTGCGGAAGCACTCCGGCAGCAATGGCATCCTTTGTAACTTCAACAGCCGGTTCCAGTTTTCCGGCTACAATGGCATCATACAAAGGTTTCATCCGATCCTCTTCCTGAGACTTTTCTTCTCTGATCCGAATACTTTCCTGTGCATTATCCTGTTCTCCAACGGGTTGATTCGTGTGAACATCTGCAGACACAGACGAAGAAGAGCCGGTATATTCCTCAATGATTCTCATTGCCTGCTCCACTTCCCTCTCATTGTGGAAATCCATTTCCAGATGCACTCCGTCTGCCCCGATATGGTCCAACAAAGGTTTCAGTTCCTCCAGAGTCACCCAGCAAGCCATTACGCTCTTGCCTCCTGCCAATATCTTCTTATATAAATCGTACCACTTCGGAGAACCTCCCTGCGGCTCGCCGACACCGGGCGTCCATTGGATGGCATTCAGTTCTTCAATCTCCAGCAAGGCGGGAAGATGATGCATCGCTCCCACTCCATCAAGATGATAGAGCGTATAATCGATTTTCTGACATTGCTCACGAATAAACGGCTGCACAAAACGACGATAATCATCCTGACTGATCATGGTAGAAATATCGCTCTGCAACTTACTCATCTTGCCCGGAGCCCATGAAGAGAAATAGCAGAATGCCATTTCATCCCCTTCACGGATAATGTCGTAGAGTTCATCAAAGACTTTAAAATAGATGTCATTGATCTGCTGCATCTGTTGCTCCAGCACTTCGGGTTGCATCACCGTATCCAGCAATACCATATCCGTACCTTTCAAAGCCGCCAATACATCCAGTCCTTCCATCAGGTCGGGCATACCAACAAAGTAGTTTCCGTTGGCTTTAGCCTTACAGGCTTTCAGAAGTTCTTTATGCAAGAGCCAGTTCGGATGTTCGGGATTGAATACGATCTCATCATTAAAGTTCGGATCGGGATGTATCCAGATCGTATCTTCGCCTCCTTCAAATACTCCGCCCAGAATAGCAGCCAGCGAGCCGGGACCCAACTGAGTATTTGCAACAGGCAGCATATCCGCCATCAGACTACTGTGAGCGACATACCAATCCAGATATTCCGCCCGCCATTGAGGGTCGAACCACTTCTGCGACAAATCCCTTGCCGGAGCAGGTGGAGCAATGTCGGCGTGCGGTTTCACGCCTTCCTGAAAGTGTTCCCACATAGAAAGAATAATTCCTTTATGATTCCACCAATTTATATAACGCTGTTTCGTTTCTTCTAAGTTTGTTTTCCAAGTTTTCATCGCTATTCTTTATTTAGTCCAAAATCCTTTGTAATTATGATCTATGCGCAAGGCAATACTTTTGCTTAAATCCATCTCGTCCGTACAATTCACTTCCTCCGGATAAATCGGGATAACGGCATTCTCACGCACATAAACAGGCATCTCTTCCAAGGGCACATACACCTCTTTCAGCCAGCGTCCGCCTTGCAACCGTTCGCCGGTAAAGAAATTCACCCACTGTCCTTCGGGGAGATAAATGTCGCGACGGTTTTCGCTATTCATCACCGGAGCTACCAGGAAATCATTGCCGAAGTAATATTCGTCATCGATATGCCAGCAGAGTTTATCTTCCGGATGATGCAGGATGAGTGCCTGTAACAATGGCCAGCCACTTTCTACTGCCAGTTTACTTTGCTCTATGATGTAGGGAATCAACGAGTAACGCAGTTTCCACCACTTCTTCACCAGCGGGGCGATAGCCGGATAATGCCAGGGTTCCCGCTTATTGGTTCCATGATAACGGATATGTGAGGTGAACACTCCAAACTGGGTCCAGCGCATATAGACGTCATCCGCTACGATTGAGTTCATAAAATTGGGCAAGGTATGGAATCCGGGGACATCATGGCTCCAGAAGGCAAAGCCCGATAAACCGAAGTGCAGGCCTCCTTTGAGTGAACCGGCCATGCCATCCCATGAACTGCAGGAGTCACCTCCCCAGTGCAACGGATAACGCTGGCAACCCGCCCAAGCGGCACGTGCCCAGACAATGCCGTCCCCTGTTACCTCCTTTGTTATTTCGTAAGCTGCTTTCTGATAGAGCAAGGCATACAGGTTATTCAACAGTTCCGTTTCATGCCCTTGTAGACAGCATCCATGTGGATATTTTCTCCGAAATCGGTTTTAATACAGGTGACTCCCATATCCAGAAGTTGCTTTAATAGCCCCTTGTACCATTCGGTTGCTTTCGGATAAGTAAAGTCGATAGTACCCGCATAATCCAGAGCCGAGAAGTTGGAACCGTCCGTGTCCTGCTGCTTCGTCAGAGGAGCTATATACTCATTCGCCTTTGCCTCCTCGATCTGTTCCGCATCTTCAGCAACATAAGGTAACTGCCATAAGGACACACGATAACCGTTCTTCTTCAATCTCTGAATGAATCCTTTCGGGTCGGGAAAACGTTCCTCGTTAAACTTCCATTCACACAGCCAGTCGGTTCTGAACCATCCGGTATCCAGATGGATGACATCGCAGGGATAATGTTCGGCACGCATACGGTCGCAGATCTCATTTACTTCGTCGGCACTGAAATAAGTCATCCGGCTCATCCACACTCCGAAGCTCCAGAGAGGAGGCATCGAAGGATATCCGGTCAGGTCACGGTAGCCGCGAAGTATCTCTTCCATCGCATCGCCGGCAATGACAAATGCATCCAGCATAGCCTGATCGCTCAGGAACTGTACGGAGCGGGTGGAATGTCCCGCCAGCGAAAGTTTGCTGTGGGCGCAGGTATGGTAAAAAGTCCCGTACATCCGGCTGGAGAGATAGAAAGGTATATTCTTATAGGTACGCCGGTTATTTACTCCCTGCCCGTCCTGATTCTTGAGGAAAAGCGTTTGTCCGCTCAAGTCCATTTTGAAGAAACGCTCTCCGGTTCCTGCAAAGCATTCGTCCGGCCGGCTCTCGAAAGAAAGGGTGGCACGTTCCTTTTTGCCCGTCCATTTGCAGAAGGCAATGGGCAGTCCGTCATAGCGGGGAGGCGAGAAATGATCGTATGCTGCCAGGCGGATTTCCCGTTTGCCGTCAGGATACAGAGTGATGTCCAGTGTTTCCTGAGGATCGGGCAGTAACTCGCTCCATCGGTCCAAAGCCGGCTCTTCTACATTGATAGCGGCACGCTTCGTCCCGTCTTGGGTGAAAAGAATCCATTTGCCTCCCTGCTTCTCTACAGACAAAGGTACTCTGCGAATCCGTTCGCTGAATTGCAGCATTTCCGACTGATCTGTCAGTTCATATTCACCAAATCCAAGAAACAGACGGGTAATGCCGATATTATACTGGCGTATGATCAACGTATATTCTTCTCGGGGGACAGCCGTATCCGCAGCCATATCATTGGCTGACAGCTGTTTCTGAAAGGGAACCGTGACACAGATATCCCCGTCCCTTTCATAAACGGCTGTCGGTTTACAGGCTTTCCAAAGTGACTCATCCCTTGATAACTCTGTATCGAAATCAAGGAAATCGAACAAATGGTAATTAGTAGGTTTCATTTATGATCTATTATTATTAGTTTTATCTTTATTTATCTATACTCATGCAGACTTCACAAGTCTCTATGGCCCCACTTTTTGCACAGTCCGACACTGCGATAGGCTCAGTGTCGGACTGTACTTACTCCGGTTTTATCCTTCCGGCCTTATTCTTAATGCTTTCTGTCACTTGTGGTCCGTTATTTTTCCATACATTCCGATTGCCGGGACGATTCGAGTCGAAACGTTCAGTCGGACACCAGTTGTTTTCAATCGTATATCCGTCCGTAGCTTCATCCAAATAAATATAAAAGGCCCTGTCATTGGTGGCGTAAGGTGCTTCTTCGAGATGTTCGATCCGATTATTCCGCATCACGGAGCCCGGTTGGTTGGAAAGCGTATAAAGTCCTCCGGCATCATACAGACGACGGGCAAAGTGATGTACGTAGTTGGCTTCTATCCGGTTGTTTTTCATTCCGCTTTCCAGCGATGTCCACCCCCAGCCGACACAAATACCCGAATAATTCAAGTGGCAGACTTCATTATGGGAAATGTCGATACCGCTGACGTATCCCGCACCGATCCCCACGCACCCCCAGTCTTCATTGGTCACATCGGTGATCAGATTATTTTTAATGTTAATGTCCGTGCATAGGTTACGTTCTTCCGGAGGGATGAAAGGCACATGCGTCTCAAAACCTCCGTCGGGGAATGCACCAATCAGTATGCCTGTACCGCCGATATCCGAAAAGACACAATTCTCTATGCCAGAAGATGAAACAGCCCATTCATAATCCAGTCCGGTAGATGCCAGATGCCGGAACCTACAGCGACTGAACGTAAGATGCTCAGTACCCCGTACACGTATTGCCGTTTCGGGGCGTGCAATCCACGCCTGGTTCTCCAGTTCCGCTTTCTCCGGAAGTCCCGGTTCATGCAGTTTATAAGCATCCAGCAGAGGAAAACCTCCTTGCAAAGTGACATGTCCCTGATAGGAAGGACGCATCCATGAAGTATGGGCAAAGGTGATTCCTTCCACTCGAATATGCCGCACCGGGCGTTCCAATGTGCCGTCTACAATCATCAATGTTTCCAGAGCAGGAACGATCACTTCGGCAGTCTCCATATCTTCTTCCGAGCGGGGATAATAGTAGATTGTCCCCGACGGATATTCCTGAAACCACTCTCCGGGTTGGTCCAGCAGTTCCAGAGCATTCGTCAGGCAAAAGGAAGAGTTGCCTTTCTCTCCCCCGATGACGGGCTGAGGCCACGGATGGGCAAACTCCAGATGACTCTCCGGTTCGTGAAAGCGAATGACGGCCTGTTCTCCCCTAACGTCTATACTCTTCACACGCAGAATGGCAATCGCCCAACGTTGATGAACTATCATTTCCAGTCGACGGGCATTGAGGAGGTTTCCGATCTGAGAAGCAGGGATTATTATCGTCTGTTCTTCCGGATTGAAATCAATCATCCGTTCCATCACTCCATCAGGAAACTGTGCCGCTCGCTGGGCCTTGTTGCCGTCTACCCACATCTGGCGGGTTTCTACGATTCTATTTCCAAAGGATGGCGCCTTTGCCACCCATATTTTTGATCTTAATTCCTTTGTAATCCGAGGATCATCACATCCCTTCTTCCATCCGGTCACTGCCACTCCGCCACTGATGACAGGATGCGCATTCTCCACCGCACGGATGAGTGTCGGAGAATCGGGCGTGCCGCTATCCTCCGGTCGGATAAACAAAGGAGCGGACTGTGCATAAACCCCGTCTTCCAAACAGATACAAATTCCTCCGGCCGCCTCGGGACGATTCAGCCTTCTCCATTCACGAGCCTGCTTGATGGCGCGATTCAAGGTAAGATAAGGAGCTTCTTTGGTACCTGCATTCCTGTCACTCCCATGCGGAGAAACATAAACCTCGCCTGCGACGAGAACGGAAAATAAACCTAAAGAAGCCATAAAAAGAAGAACAACGATTGTCTTTTTCATGGTACAAACTCAATGTGCTATTATAGTTAGGACGGGCATACATCAATTTAGTACTCGAATAGGATGAAAATAATAAAAATGCCATTGCTACAATTGGAGTACTTTCAGTATTCAGACTATTCAGTTTTACTCGCAAACGACTTGATAGAAGGGGATAGCGGCTGAAGGCACTATTTTGTACCCTGTCTTTAGGAGCTTCTAAACGGTGCAAGTGGCTTCAGTCCTTTCATCCTCAATAATAAATCCATAGTTAATTGGTTATAGCTCTTTGCATGCAAGTTGTAGCTACTCCGCATGCGAGGTGAATTTTATAAGCTCGGCGCTAAACGTCACTCAGTACCGAGGCGAAGGGTACTCAACACCGAGGGTAAGATTGGTGGGATACCGGCTTACTTCAAATCAATAAACTAACCAATAGTTCAGATAAAAAACAGAAGGTCTGTTTACCTCAAACAGAGCCTGTGTTTATTCCAAACAGAACCTTTGTTTGAGATAAACACAGGCTCTATTAAGTCAGTAACTACCGACGTTCGAATGGATTATTTTTCAGGCTGAAGGGACTGAAGCCACTTGCACCGTTCAGAAGCTCCTAAAGACAGGGTATAAAATGCCCCCTTCAGCCGCTATCCCCTTCTGACTGGGCATTTGCGGACAAGGCTGAAAGGACTGAATACGGAATGTCGTTTCTTTGTTGGCGAGGTCGAGTTTTGCCCCTTTTTGTTCCGAAAAGAAGCAAAAACTTATAATTCAAATCCGTACAAAACGAATTCTATGATCGAATAAACCCGACTATAAACTGATAACAGAAATAGCCACAAACTACAAATTTCAGGAATGTTCCCAGTAGAAATCCAATCAATGATCCTACCCCCGATCTAAGTGCTTGAGAAAACTCTTTATTCCCTAGCAATTCGCCAATAACTGCTCCCAAGAACGGACCGAAAATCACTCCCCAAGGCAGGAAAAGAAGGCCGATAAGGGTCCCGATGATACATCCCCAATTGCCCCATCTGCTACCACCGCTATACTTGCTGCCAAGCATAGGGGTGAAGTAGTCCAAGACTTGCACGACAAGAACAATCAGCAGCCATACAATAAGTTGTGTGGTAGTGTATTGAACCTTATCCGTAAAATGAAGAAGGACCAATCCCAAATAAGCAACGGGAGGACCGGGTAGAAAGGGAAGAATACATCCCATCAGTCCGGTAATGAGGCATAACACACCTAGTATAATCAGAATAATATCTAACATCGTTTTATTGCATTTGAAAGATGTACTTTATATCCGGTGGCAATTTAAGCAAATAAACCGAATCCTCCAAAAAACAATCAGTAACGTCGGGAAGGAGTATAATCAATTCTATAAATACGGTCGAAGAAAGGACTCCATTCATTCTCCGCAATCCCAAGTTGCAGACCGTAGAAATGCGTATCCACTTTTCTATATTCCAGCATCTTGTCAGTCAGTTCCGGCACGGATAAAGGTATCTTAAAATCACTGATCCATAACACATCCGCATTCATATACTCCTTTTTTGACTGAAGCAACCGGAAGATAGCTTGCAGCATTCGGGTAGCATCCGTATCTCCACAAGAGGTGGTGGAGAAAAACTCAAGCAGCCGCGCCCTCTCTCTCCGCACATCAATCGGATTGATGGATACAGAAAAGGCAATCAGGAAACAGTCCCGACGTTGCCTGTCAGCTATTTCCAATATTTTAATCAGCAGCGAATATGCAATCTTTTCCGGTTTCCCGACCATGCTTCCGGAAGTGTCCAGACAGACTATCATCGGTCCTTTCTGCGTAGCAGGCTTTATTTCCAGTCGCCGTGCCGGTTGCATGATCTCGGATTTATAGCGGAAGGTCTGAAGTTTTCGGGTAACATATTTATAGACAAACAAGTCTTCCAGCTCATCATCGGCACAATGCGCCAGTTCTGTAGGAAGCAATGCGTTCAGGTCATTCCCTACTGTGATACCCAAAATGTCACTTTTAGAAGAATGCTCCATCTTATATACATTCCCCTGCGCGACATGTAGCTGCTCCTGTCCTTCATCGTCAGCCATACGCCCCATCTTATTGGCAACCTTGACCACTTCCGGATATTCTTTCTGAATGCGGACAATTTTGCGTATCCGCTCAAAATCCACCGTATTCCACATACCGCTCATCAAGCCCCAAGCCTGATAGAACTCGTCTTTCTCGATGTTATTTTGCCGGATATATCCGGGGATATTCCTGAGATTGGCATGAAGTCTGCGTTCGAAATCATCTTTGCGCTGTTCTATCTCCTTTTCCTTTTGCTCCTTCAAATCCCGTTGGAAAGCCTCTTTCCAGTCGTCCACCATCCTCTCCCAGACTTCCTCATCCGCATATTTCCCTTCATTGCCGAACTGCCCCTGATAAAATGCCTTGTCGAAACCATTACCTTCATGTTTGTCGGCAACCTCCTGTAGTAAAGCCTGCCACCCGTCTTTCCGCTTGGTCTCGGACCATTCCAGCACAAGTTCCATTCCTTGCTGTTCCGACTGGCTTTTCTGCATATTGTACTTTTGCTTTTCCAGATTCAGCCGGATAAACTGGCTCATCGCATCGTAAAAGATTCGGGCACATAGTTCATCACTCAGGACTTGTATCTTTATCATCGGATCGTTCATGACGGAAAGCAGGTAAGCGTACAGCGGTTCGTTATCCGCCTCCGCACACTCTCCGGTCGCTACATACTTATCCAGCACCTGCACATAAAATGCAGCATCATATCTAAGACTCATCGCCGTATCTCAGTTTACGGACATCCACCCGTGCCCATGCAATCTCTTTACGAAGGGTCGCCACATATTGTGCCACCCCTTTTTTATCTTCTTCGGAAATAAAAATATTCTCAGACAAGTCTTTTACTAATTTCTCAATCCGGTCATGGGCTGTCTCCAACTCCGTCTCATAATCCCGGTCGGTGAGAGTCATATTGCCCAGCCACAACTGCTGTTGCTCTCCCCTCTTCAGCCGACGCATCGGAAAGCGGACACCATTGATATAAAGATTCTTCTCATCCCTGTAAAGTGTCACCCTTTCGGCACCTTGTTCCTTCATTTTGGTGGCATCCGAAAAAGTACGTATAATCGTTCGCTTCGGATTCAGCGGATCGGCATACATGACTCCTGTTGCAGGAACATCCTTCGGACTGTATTCTTTCAGATTCTTATAATCCACAATAAATATGTAGGTATTTCCCGTACCATGATTCTCTATCTGATAGTAGAAATGATCGATGATCATCAAATCATCGTCTCTGCGGTCACCTTTCTGACGGGCTTTCTCCAATGCTTCACGCACGCGGCTCACTTTCAGGTCCGACTTTAATGATAAGTTGATAGCGGCTATCTCCTTCACATAAGGAACAAACAGCGCACGGACAACGATCTGCCGGATATCCGCACACTCTTCCGGTTCATTCCACAAGCAGTGGTAAACAGGTAATAAATCTGTCAGACAGACTTCCTTCCGACCATGAATGAAAGCAGAAGCTTTCAGCAGCTTCACGATATTCTTCCAGCGACGGTCGCTCACATAGACATTCCGATGTACTTCCGAGCCTTGAATCTCGACTTTCTCCAGGTTCTTACGGATTTCTGTGATGCAGGACAGGACTTCGGCAGATACCTTGATCTGCCGTATCTCTTTCTGCCATCCAGCATATTCCTCATCCGAAATCTGCCACCGACATGCTTCCTGTTCTTCTTCGTCACCATCGTCCAGCAACATTTGATAGAACGCTTCCTCCTGTTTCACGCAAGTGCTGATAATGCGAATCAAGAAACGGTCCCACAAGGCTTCCAGTCCTTCGCCCTGCGTAGGCAGTTCATTACTGGCAGCCACCAGCAGCTTCAACGGAAGTTTCAGCTCCGTATCTCCATTACGAAACAGCTTTTCATTGATGACCGTCAGTAACGTATTCTGAATAGCCGGACCGGCTTTCCATATTTCATCCAGAAACACGACATCCGCTGTAGGCAGATACCCGTCCACAGCACGCTCATATTTATCCGATTCCTTCAGACGGCTGATGCTCACCGGACCAAAGATCTCATCAGGTGTGGAGAAACGGGACATCAGGTATTCAAATGCCCTTGCATCTACAAAAGCTCTCTTCAACCGACGGGCCACCATCGACTTTGCCACCCCAGGAGGTCCCAGCAACAAAATACTTTCGCCCGCCAAAGCAGCCAGCAAAGACAAACCGATTTCAGCCTCTTTCTCATATACCCCCCTGTTCATTTCGGACAGCAGCAACTGTATACGTTCTTTTATTTCCATATTATTCTTTGATTCTGCACATAAATAAAGATGTTATTCACCTTACCGCCTATGCATTGTTTGCAGATAAACGGCTTGCAAATATACGGTTTTACCTGTCATTAACATAAATACATCTTCTCTAATTCTGTCTTTTATACTCAAGAATTATCTTAAGGCATATTTAATATTGATTATTTATTCACCCAATATGCAATAAAAACAAAAGGAGGTAAATTTCCTTTCTCATTTTCCCCCATTTACATAAATAAAAACTATCTTTGCGTTTCAGAATCCCGAAAGACGAAA
>ERZ791577.857-NODE-857-length-17760-cov-3.579328_pt1 | contig 17760 bp, 16 predicted proteins | sample MGYA00509969_ERZ791577 | MGnify/ENA primary metagenome ERZ791577 (study PRJEB30046, sample SAMN00791917) | human gut metagenome | study: EMG produced TPA metagenomics assembly of the A metagenome-wide association study of gut microbiota in type 2... | reverse complement strand
CCGGTTCATAATAGCCTGTCCGAAACCATCCGTGGAAAATCCCTCAGAATAGATTTTGGTGACACCTTCATCATCGAATTCTCTCAGGATCGTATACAGATGTCTGGCAATGCTGTCTTCATCCCTGCGGCTGCCGACACTTTTGACCACATCTGCCGTATACCCGGAAAGCATTTCTTCCGTTCCGATAATACCGGTCTTCTCTCCTGCTGCATGATCCGCTGCAGCTTCCCGGTTGATATATTCTCTCACCTGTTCCGGCGTACCTTCCACAATGGTGAGTTCTCCCCTGGGAGCATAATGTCTGTATTTCATCCCAGGCGCCTTGGGGGCCTGTCCACCGTCTGCCCGCAGGATCGTGACATCTGTGTCCACCGTTCCCAACACCGCACCGAGCTTTTCCCGGGTGATATATCCGGGGCGGAGAATCTGCGGCGGACTCACCGTCAGATCAATGATCGTGGACTCCAGTCCGATTCCCACTTCTCCACCGTCGATAATGGCATCGATCCGGCCCATCATATCTTCCACGACATATTTGGCCACGGTAGGACTCGGTTTCCCAGAAGTATTGGCACTGGGTGCCGCAATATATCCGCCGCTGTACTCGATCAGCTTCTGTGCCGCCGGATGTGATGGCATACGGATGGCTACCGTATCCAGTCCTCCGGTGGTCTCGTAAGGCACTGCATCTGACTTCGGCAGGATCATGGTAAGGGGACCCGGCCAGAAAGCATCGGCGATCCTGCGTGCTTCTTCCGGCACATCCCCTGTTATTTTGTAAATGTCTTCAAACCGGTAAATATGCACGATCAGTGGATTATCCGAGGGTCTGCCTTTCGCTGCATAGATCCGCTTTGAGGATGTCGGGTTCAATGCATCTCCGCCCAGACCGTATACTGTCTCCGTAGGAAATGCCACCAGACCTCCCCGCCGTAAAATCTCTCCGGCAGCCTTCAGTTTTGCATCATCTTCCTCACTGACCGGACCGTCTCCGGGTTGAATCTTGATGATCTCTGTATTCATATTTTTTACCTTCTGTGTTCTAATGCATTTGGGAATAGTATATCATAGATACGATAAAATGGAAAGATACTGTTTCAGGTACCGCAGAATTCCCTTATGGATCAGCCATGCAATACGATCCTGATATTCTTCATCGCATAGCTTTTCCGCCTCCGCTTGATTTGACAAAAAACCACACTCCACGATCACGATGGTTCCTTTGGTTTTTTTCAGAAGATAATAACTGTCGTTGGCCTTGACTTTGCGATGATTCTCCGGGTCCAGTCCCCGTACCAGCTGATCCTGAATGCCGGAAGCCAGTGTCTCGCTTCCCATACTTCCGGTATAATAAAACACCTGCGCCCCATGTACGTATTCCTCCGGATAACTGTTCTGGTGAATACTTACCGTCAAAACAGGATCGGTTTTTTCTATGATTTCTATCCTGCGTTTCATATCCTGTACCTTTTTATTGGAAGCATGTGCATCATACAATCCGTCCTCCGTCTCCCGGGTCAGCACCACTTCCACATCTTCCGCTTCCAGATATTTTTTCAGTTTTTGAGCAATCTGAAGGTTGATATCCTTTTCCGGTGCCCCATTGATGCCGATCTTCCCCGGATCGTCTCCTCCGTGTCCGGCATCGACGACCACGCAGAGTCTCCCGGAGTCATCTGCCCCCATTCCCGTCTCCCGCAAAGCATTTACCGCATGCATCGCACCAACATATTCTGCCGCTTCCCTGCCGGTCAGCGCCATCGACAGAATTAAGAGCCCTGCCATGATCAGTTTCAATGCCTTCTGTTCCATTTTTTCAGCCGCCTTATTGTATTCTATATGATTTTATATGCATTTTCCGCAGGAAATATCTTCCCGATGCAAAATCTTCCAAAATTAAGAAATCCTTTTGTTTTAACCTATTGCATCCTGTTGCCTGTTCAGCGTATAATAAACACATGAAATCGAATAGAAAAACACTTTCCGTAATCTTATTTATATTGGCCGGAATTTGTATCCTGGCAGCAATTATTCTCTTCGTGAGGGGTCACATGGAGGACCGGCACATGGAAGAATCCCTGGATGCTTTCAGACCCACTGAGTCTCCGGCAGAGACCGTTCCTTCTTCGGAACCTGAGACCATTGCAACTGCTACGACGGAATCCGCCGCGGAAGAAGCGGTTCCCGCTCCGGAAGAGGTCACCAGGGTTCCCAATCCTTACGCCGACAGCTTTCTTGCCAACGAAGACATGGGCGCATGGCTGCAGATTCCCGGCACCGGGATCGATTATCCGGTGATGTGGACTCCGAGAGATGAGTCCTATTATCTGTATCGTGCTTTCGACGGCAGTGAGAATAAGAACGGCTGCCTCATATTAGATACGGACAGCTGCCTGGATCCCCTTTCCACGAATCTCATCATTCACGGTCACAACATGAAATCCGGTGCCATGTTTGGCAATCTCACGGATTATGAGGATCCGGATTTTTACGAAAATCACAAAAATATTATCCTGTACACCGAAGAATGTCAGCGCAATTACGAAGTCATTGCTGTCTTTCGTTCCCAGGTCTACCGGAAGACCGATCAGGTATTTAAGTTCTACAAATTTTTCCAGGCGGATACCCAGGAAGAATTTGATGACTTTTATAACAATATCAAGCAGTTATCCCAGTATGATACCGGTGTTACCGCACAGTTCGGGGATCATTTTCTGACACTGTCTACCTGCGTGTATCACGTAGAGCAGGGCCGGTTTGTAGTCGTTGCCAAGGAAACGGAACCTGGCGATCACTACCTTCCCATACAGGAATAACCAACAATCTATCAGGAGGATTTTCTTATGAAAAAACTGAAAAAAATCGTTACACTGCTTACGCTTGCAGCTGTGTGCCTGACTGCTCCCGCATTCGGCAAGATCACAGCCAAAGCAGCAGAACCAAACACCTATGTTCTGAACTTTTCCCCCTCCAAAGGTGAATGGCGCTTCAAGCCTGCATCCTCATGGTCCGAAGAAGTTCAGGACCGCGAGCTTTACTATATGATGCAGGAAATCAAAGACGGTGACTACATCGTAGTCCAGAATGATGTTGACTGTAACCCTCTGAACCTGAATGTTCCCGTACGTCTGGGCAACCTGACGATCAAGAACAGTGTCAAGACTCCTGTCATCACCGCAAAAGGTTATGACAATGTCTATGTTCTGGACGGTACTACCGCGGCAATTAACGGTGATGTATCTCATGCCTATGTATACGGCGGTGCACGCGTTAATTTCAATAATAACGTTGACACTCTGGAAATGTACGGCTACGGCAGTGAATACAACAATCTGCATGCCTATATCACTGTTGTCGGTACGGTAAATCATCTGTCTGCCAAAGACGGTCAGACCATGGAGACTTATTATGACTACTATAATTTTGCAGCCAATAAGCTGTACACCGAGGATGGCGCCTTAAGAACCGATGCACAATATTACAGCAAGACTGCTCCCGCTGCCGCCGCTGAAGCTGCACAGCCTGCTGCAACTGCTCAGCCCGCTGCAACTGCGCAGCCCGCCGCTTCCTCTTCCGCATACGATGATGTGCCCAAGACCGGTGAAAGCGCTCTTTCTATTTATCTGTTGGGTGCCGCAGTTCTCTGTGTTGTATCCGGATATGCACTTCGTAAGAAAAACGCATAATTACATTATAAGAGCACAAAATGCCTGGCCAAAACGGCCAGGCATTTTATATTGCTTATTATTGCAGGTAGGCGTTGATCAGTTCCCAGGCTGCCTGTGTTCCGTAGCCGAGTCTCCATACTGCCACACCACCGATATTCTTGGTAGTCATCATATTCAGCTTCACAGCGATGGATTCCGCATCCTCCAGCCAGATCTGATAATTTACGCTACCGGAAGTCCATTCCGCATAATTCTGGCAGGTCACTTCATCCCATTCTGCACTCACGCCTGCTTTACTCATGAAGTCTGCTTCATTGCGCATTGTGATATATTCGTCTGTCACATCCGTTCCTTCCGTCTTCCACAGGATCGTATAGAAGGGAAGTGCATTCACTACTTTATTCGCCGGTACTTCCTGAAGCGTTCTATCCAGTCCGTCCGATACATAGCTGATGCTTGCAACACTTCCGGGATCCTTGCTTCCGTGCCAGTGCTCATCATATCCCATGATGATCACATAATCCGCAACTTCTCCCTGAATATCCAGGCGATAGTAGTCATTGAAATTAAAAGGTACATAATTATCGATTGACAGTACCAGTCCCTTATTGCGGCACTCTATAGACAGTTCTCTTAAGAACTCCACATAATGCGGTCCGCAGTCACTGCTCAGCTGTTCGAAATCCACGTTAATCCCGTCAAGTCCCAGTCCCACTGCCGTATCCGTCACATTTTTCACCAGGTTCTGTCTGGCCGTGGTGGATGACAGCATATTCAATGTACTGATAGATATGCCGTTTTCATTCGCATAATTAAAATTATCCAGCACACCCCACACCTGCAGTCCCATCTGATGGGCGGTCGTTACATAACCCGCTGTTGCAAAGCTTCGGAACGCTCCGTTTTCATCCATCATACTGAACCAGGTAGGTGCGATCACGTTCATTCCTTTCGTGCCGGACACCATAGAGTATAAGGTATCATTACCTGCGACACCTCCTATGGAATGCCAGCCGAGGCAGATCTTGCTGTCTGCGGTAAGGGATGTATACTCCGGTGCCTGATAATCTGTCACCGGTGTTTCCATCTCCTCCGTGATCTCACCCAGGCGTTTATTTTCCACATATCCGATGACTGCATCCGCTGTCTTTACCTTACTCCAGGTCTCCATCTGTTCCAGTATCTCAAGGGTATCTCCCTTGACTGCCTGTGTCAGGATCGGGCTCTTTACGCCGCCTCTCAGCCGGACTGCGGTATCCTTTTTCAGCTGTGCTACCTGCCTGGTTCCCCATTCGGTATTGACCTGTACATGTCTGTCATAACATTCATAGGAATAATTCGTAAACAGTTTTACATAGTCAGCTGCCACATATACGTTATCTCCGTCCACGAAGCTGATCACATAACCGGCTTCCTGTGTTCCTTCCGTTGTCGTATATGCAGTCTCTCCGAATGTTGTCCGGATCACTTCTGTCGGAGTAGCATATAACAACAGATTCTCTGTCATATCCGCATAAAATACTTCGTTCATATATTTATGAACAGTTGCCAGGTCGAAATAGCACACACCGTCTTTGATCAGTGCCTGTTCCTCCACCATTTCATTCTGTAAAATAATGGCACTCCTGTCGTTCTCTGACACCTGATAGAGTTCATTCCAGTCGGCTTCTTCCTTGCTGTAGGAATATTTATCCAACAGCACTTTGCCCAGTGCGCAGCCACCGATCACAAGGATCAGCAGGATCGCCACGATCACCGGTAATACTTTTTTCTTCATATGTGCTCCCATCCGCAGGGGGTTCCCCGCATTGTTCTTGCCTCTTCTTTCGTTCCGTCCGTCTCCCGGCAGAACAGTCTTATTCTATCACAATTCCCGCATATAATACAAGGAACAATACTCATTCAGTCACACACTGCAGGACACAGCCAGAGAGGCAATCCCATTTTGCGGTCCCGCAGCGTATGTTCCTTCCCCTCTGACCGTTCCGGCCATACGGGCGCTGACACCTCCTAAATGACAGTTCCGGGCCATCCACAGCAGTTTTGGACCAAAAGTATTCGTGAAACACTTATCCCTCTGCTGCGTTTTCCGGTACTTTATGAACATAAATGCCTCTGACGGTACTTCTTTAAGGTAGTTCAAATAAAACATTGGAATTATGATTGTGAAAAATTTCGTTGAAATATTATGACCAGACACGTATACGCCTGTAAGACATCTCCATACTATATTTTACAAAACAATAAATGCTCTCCATCGTTTTGTGAATACAAATAAAAATGGGATGAAACGGAACGAATCGTTCCTCGTAAATCAACAAGAAAATAAGAAATCCGTCAGCCTCCTCTCCGTACCGGAGTATCAGAGGCATCTATAGGTCGGATTATACACTGCAGCCTGCTATTTGACAAGATGTTTTATTAAATTTTTTTAAACTGTGAATAGCTTCTATTGACTAAAATATAGGGAAAGTATAAGCTATATACCATACCAATGCGAAGGCAGAAAGGAAGTGTTGTCGCATGAAAATAGAAAAAGTAAATGAAAATCAGATTCGCTGCACGCTGACCCGCGAGGATCTCGCCAGCCGCGAATTAAAAATAAGTGAGCTTGCCTACGGTACGGAAAAGGCAAAATCCCTATTCCGTGACATGATGCAGCAGGCCAATTTTGAATTTGGCTTTGAAGCCGAAGACATCCCTCTGATGATCGAGGCCATCCCGCTGAATGCGGACTGCATCGTGCTGATCATTACCAAAGTAGAAGACCCGGATGAACTGGATACCCGTTTTTCCCGTTTTGCTCCTTCCGTTACGGAAGAAAGTGATGAGGACAGTGATGAGAGCACTGCAGACGAGGTTCTGGATCTGTTCCGCCGTATCCAGAGCGAAGACAATACCGCAAACGCTCCTGAAGCTCCTTCTGCGTCCGCTCCCGAGGAAAGTGACAGTGTACGTTCCCGCCTGTTCCGTATGGAATCTCTGAAACAGGTGATCAATGCGGCAGTAATAGCCGGAAGCCATTATCATGGGCTCAGCACGCTGTATCACGAAGAGGGCACCGACGGGTATTATCTGATCCTGACGCAGGGCGAAGAAGATCGCGAGGTCTTCGACCGTGTCTGCAATGTCATCTCTGAATACGGTATTCCCAAGCGTTCCACACCGGCAAGCCTTACTTTTCTTGAGGAACATTGTTCCACACTGATCGCCGAACATGCTTTACAGCGTCTTGCAAATACTTCAATGTGACGACAGATCATAACATTCAGGAGAGTTCCCACTCTGTGGGGACTTTCTTATTTTTATGGTTGTTTTATACCTGTCTCTCCTCTCCCAGCGAGAGTCTGTAGAAAAGAAGCTGGGAAACGCGTAACTTGAAAATATAGTCTTATTCGCATATAATAAAATTTAATACATGATTGCTCCGTTGCAATGCAGCTTACGCAATTCCATACACATTCGGAATTACAAAGGGTCAAAACGCCGGTTACAGTGGAAAGGATGTACACAATATGATTTCCGACGAAGAATTATACCGACAATATTTAAGCGGCGATGAAACAGGGCTGGAAGAATTGATAAGAAAATACGACAATCCACTGACCTTATACATCAACGGCTATCTGCATGACATTCACGAGGCGGAGGACCTGATGATAGAAGTATTTTCCTACCTGTTCGCCAAAAGGCCCCATATCCGGGATGGCGGATTCAGGGCTTACCTGTATAAAGCGGCGCGGCATATGGCTTTGCGCCACAAAAGCATCCGGCGACATCACTTCTGTCTTGATGATCTGACCAAAGAGCCGGAAGGCGGGAAACTGGTGGATGAGGTGATCCGGACAAAAGAACGGAATCAGATCCTGCATTTATGTATGGGTGAGCTGCATCCGGATTATAGAGAGGCTCTTTATCTGACCTATTTTGAGGGTATGAGTTACCGGCAGGTCGCTGAAGTTATGGGGAAAAGCGTGAAGCAGATCACTAATATAATGTACCGGGGAAAAGAGCGTCTGCGAGGATTATTGGAACGGGAGGGAATTACAAATGCGGAGTCATGAGGAACGGATCGCAGAAGTCCGACGAAGGATTACGGAAAAAGAACGACAAAAAAGACGAAAGCAGCGGCGGATCGTTGCTATTTCCTGCATAGCGGCATGCCTTGCGGTGATCTTCGGGGCTTCCTTTGTCATGTCCGGGATTTCCGGGCAAATGGTGCCTGGGAACTCCTCCGGATATGAAACGGCGGCAACGATCCTCGGCGGAGGTGCTGCACCTGAATATATCATAATAGGGGTGCTTTCATTTCTTCTCGGCGTATGCGTGACGATCCTGTGTTTTCGTGTCCATCTGCTGGACAAAGAAGATCAGGCAGAGCAGAGGGGGGACCGCGCCAATGGAATTGATCATTAATCTTTTGCAATTTTTCGTCACCCTGCTGGGCTTCTGTCTGAGCGGCATTCGTTATCTGAGGCATCGGACACTGTCATATTTTCTGCTGATTTGCTTTTATGGCTGTTTCGCACTGGGCTCCCTGTACTGGACATTATATCTGTTGTTGTTTTCCGAAACACCACGGATCTTTTATGTATCGGAATTCGGCTGGGTCTCCAGCGTTATTTTTCTCTATCTCCTACAATATACTCTCTCCTCCCCGGAGGAAAGAAGCTTTTCCTGTCGGAAATCCCTGCTGGCTCCGCTGATCGGAGTTCCGTTGTGCGCATTTTACTGTACCTTTGGTGACATTCTCTCCAACCTGCTCTGGTGCGGCATGATGATCCTTGTCTCCTATCGTTCCATCCACGGTCTTGTCTACGCAGAGACACAGACGGGAAAAGGGCGGAACCTGCGGTATTTTCACATCGGAATCCTCTGCTATGTTGCGGTAGAATACGCTCTGTGGACCTCCGGCTGCTTCTGGCCGGACGACTCTATCTTCAGTCCCTATTGCTGGTGTGATCTTCTGCTGACGTTCTGCCTTTTCGGGCTGCTGCCTGCCACAGGAAAGGCGGTGCGGACATGACCTATATTGAAAATGTATTTATCTGTATGGCCTCACCCCTGTTGATCGCCGCCCTGTGCATGGGTAGGCGGCAGGCCAAATTCTTTCTGTGCTGTCTTGCAGGAATGGGGGCATGCCTGCTCTCCGCTTACATCAATACCTTCTTTGCCGCTCTTTACGCAGCAGATACGATTGCCGCCACCGCAGAGATCGCACCTGTGGTAGAAGAAGTGATGAAACTCCTGCCGTTGCTCTTTTATCTTCTTGTATTTGAGCCTGAACCGGTGCCGATAAAAAATGCTGCCATCATCGTTGCACTTTCCTTTGCCACCTTTGAGAATGTCTGCTATCTGATTCAAAACGGAGCCGGACATTTTTCCTTTATCTTTTTCCGGGGCATTGGAACGGGTGCCATGCACGTGATCTGTGGTGCCATCGTCGGCGGTGGACTGGCATATGTATGGCAGCGCACCTGGCTGAAGATCGCCGGAACCTGCGGTCTGCTCGGGGCAGCCATCACTTTTCATGCAATTTATAATCTTCTGATCGCCTATGGCGGTGCGATACAGTATATCGCATACATTCTGCCTGTGCTGATCCTGACGGCAGGGAAACTGATCACCCGCCGCCTTACCCAGAATCACAACTGAATCCTGTCTTTTGCGGAGCTGCTGTCGGCAGCTCCTGTTTTTTTCAAAAAATTTGATTTTCAGGTGAGAGTTTTTTCGCTTTTTTGTACCTAATTAGATGAAGGGCATATGTATTTTATGACTTTACTTTCCGAAGGGAGGTTTTCAACAATATGTATGATACAGAAAAGCGGGTCGAACTGGTGAAAAAACGGGTGCATGAAAAATATCGCCGGAAGAAGCGCCGCGGGATCTGCCGGCTGTCTGCCCTGTGCACAGCATTGTCTGCGTTCCTTGTGGGAACGGTGCACACAGCAGCCGGTCAGACGCAGATCACCGCCCGGGGAATGTACGGTTCTATCCTGCTACATGAAGACGCCGGCGGTTATGTGCTGGTGGGGGTAATTTCTTTCGCCACGGCGGTCATGATCACAGTACTGTGTATCAGACTCCGGGAAAGAGAACACCGCGGACAAGGCACGGGAAAAGGAAACGCATCACAACAATGGGAGGAAAAAAATTCATGAAAAAGCAAAAAATTCGGTTCTATGCGGCGCTGCTTTGCAGTTCCATGGTATTTTCTCTGGTCTCCACGCCGGTATCGGCAGCAGAAACCGGACAGTTGACGAATCCCCCGACATCCACAGAGGAGCTGAGTTCCCCAGAAAGTATATCGGGAAATGAAGCTGCAGCGATTCTGAACGGACTGTACGCAGCACTGCCGGTAGCAAACGGTGTGAAAGAGGTGGCGACAGCCGAAGAACTGGCGGCTGCACTGGCAGATAGCAGTGTTGTCAAAATCACACTTGCAGAAAATATTTATATCGGCAGCACCCTGACGGTCAACCGCGCTGTGACGCTGGATTTGAACGGTAATGTACTGAAAATGAACGGCAGCGGCAGCGTAATCAAGGTGGAATCAGGCGGCAATCTGACAATTCAGGACAGCAACACATCCACACCACACAAATTTACCCCGGGCGGTGACGGCTTATGGGGGCTGGACGAAACCGGCGGCTCGGAAATTGTCTACGGCGGCATTATCACCGGTGGCACAGGAATGCCTCCTGGCGTCAATTACTCCGAGGGCGGCGGTGTGTATGTCTCCGCGGGTGCTGCACTCACCATGAACGGCGGCAGCATTGTCGGCTGTAAGGCCGGAAGTGGAGGCGGTGTATGCATTGATTATGATTATACGGCACAAAAAGCAAGCGAGTTCATTATGAACGGAGGCAGCATCATCGGCTGCACTGCTTCCTCTGGAGGCGGTGTACTGATCCGTTCGGGATGCAGGTTCACAATGAATTCCGGCTCCGAGATTCGCTGCTGCACCGCAAGAACTGGCGGTGGGGTAACCATCAACGCTTCGTCTTCTCTGGCCGGTACGTTCACTCTGGCCGGCGGAAAAATCCATAAATGTAAGGCTTATGTCGCAAATAATTTTCTTTCCCACGGCGGCGGCATTAACAACGACGGAGAATTTCTCATGGAAAGCGGTTGTATTGAAAACTGCACATCCCCATCCCAAAGAGACGATGATAAGAGCAACGGGGTATACAACAATGGTAAGCTGTTCATCTTGCGCGGCGGTACCATTGACGGCAATATAACAAATAATACTACGCTGAACGCGGACGGCGGCACCGTCAACGGAGAGTTGACGAACAATGACCAGATCACCGGCGAAGACTTGAATCGCAGTACTACATTTAACAATAAAGTGACCAACAACGGCACCATCCGGAAGGGCACATTCACGAATGAGGTCATAAATGAGAGCAGTGGTACCATTAACGGCGGCACATTTACCGGCACAGTTGAGAACAAGGACGGAACAATTTCAGGCGGTGATTTCAGCAAAGCCACCCTGAACGGTATGCTCGTGATCACTTTTGAACCGAACAACGGAGAGCCGGTCATCACACGGGAAGTGAATTGGAGCAAGGACGGAGCGGCACTCACCGCCCCCGCTTCCACCAATGAGGGGCATAGTCTTGACGGCTGGTATTATGATAACAACGGTACGGAAACAAAATGGAACTTTGACACGGATACAGTCAAATGCACTATGACCCTCAAGGCAAAATGGGAACTCTCCACCTATTCCGTAACGCTGCAGACGGACGGCGGTACGATTGCCAGCGGAAAAGAAGTAACCGGCTACACTTACGGCACCGGGGCAGTTCTTCCTACCACCAATGATATTACCCGCAAGGGATACCGCTTTGACGGCTGGTACGCAGACAGCAACTTTTCCGGTTCACCCGTCACAGAGATCACAGGTACCGATACGGGAAATAAAACGTTCTACGCAAAATGGACGCGAAACACGATTCCCATCATCTCCGGAAACACGATCAATTATATCGTGGAGCACTACAAGACGGACGGCAGCGGCTACACGCTGGCGGAAACAGAACATTCCGCAGGGAAGACAGGTGATACCGTCGCAGCAACGCCGAAAACCTATGAAGGCTTTACCTACAATCCGGCAATCTCCACCGCCAGCGGAACGTTGAAGAAGATCAGCAGTCCGGAGGATATCGTGACTTTGAAGCTCTACTATGATGTGAATGCTGACACCGAACAGGAAAGTACTGACAGCGGCTCCGAGGAAAAGGCTGACCGTGAGGGCCCCTCTCCTGTCGTGAAAAACACCCCCTCCTATGTGACCTATACCGTACAGGCGGGTGACACTCTCTGGAAAATCGCCAGAAAATACAACTGCTCCATAACCGAGATCGTGGCAGCCAACAGTGATCGGATCAAGAACCCGAACCGGATCCACGCCGGCTGGCAGCTTAAAATCCCCAAAAGCGGAGCACCCGTCTCAGGCAGCACTCCCGATGCTGTTCTGCCGGAGAATAGGAAAAGTGGGATATACATCGTCAGACAGGGCGACACCCTCTGGAAAATCGCCAGAGAGTACGGCTGCTCCGTGTCCGAGATCATCTCCCTGAACCGGGAATTGATCCGCGACCCTGCTCTGATTTATTCAGGCTGGGAACTGAAAGTACCACAGAATTAGCCTCCCCTGAAAGAATCTACCGGGCCAGTCATACTTCATAATGTCGGATCAGATAATATATCTAAGGGAAAAAGGTAAAAAAAGACGGCCAGAGGCCGATGATCTGAGTTCCTTGAATTCTTTAGATTTCTCAAATCCGCGCAATCGGCGGACACATTTCGATTGCGCGGAAATCTGAGCTATGAAATTCCATAAATACTTTGTTTCACCCGTGTGCCCCGGTCAGGTGATGTTTCCAAAACAGACATACAAAGCTTACAGCTCCTCGATCACTTTCATAAGCTCATCTACATCAATACCATGTACCATAGCTGCCTCTTCTAGGGTCTCTCCCTGTGAAGCAGGGCATCCCAGGCAATGCATTCCTGCATCGAGGAGTACGGGAGCTACTTCAGGATTGGCACGTAAGATCTCACCAATGGTCATGTCTTTTGTTACTCCGGTCATATCGGTCTCCTTTCTGCCGTATAAGGCTTTTTTAGTATAATACTTTCCCCAAAAGATTACAAGAATATTCTTGTACATCAGCATTTGTTCCTCCCCCGGGATCAGTTCTGCCGCGAACCACATTCATAAAAGCATTTGCTTCACAAATGGCGCCCTCACCAGGGGATAGTCTTTTTATGTCAGAGTTGATGTACAAAAGCGCGTACATTACCTAAAAAGGTTGACACTTACCCTTGTCAGGTAGTACACTTTTATCGTAAAGAAACAGCTTGGGATGCCAGCGCAACTGGTACTCTCAGTTGATAATATTAATTGTTTTTACCAAAAGGAGGTAAATTTTCATGGCAGAAGCATGGAGAGGCTTTAAAAAAGATGGCCACTGGGATGTAGACGTCAATGTACGTAACTTCATCCAGACCAACTACACTCCGTATGATGGAGATGAGAGCTTCCTGGAGGGACCTACCGAAGCAACTAATAAGCTTTGGGGCAGACTTCAGGAGTTACAGAAGGAAGAGCGTGAGCATAACGGCGTTCTGGAATGCGAAACAGAGATCGTATCCAGTCTGACCGCTTATGGCCCTGGCTATATTGATGAATCTATGAAGGATCTGGAGCAGATCGTTGGTCTGCAGACAGACAAGCCTTTAAAGAGAGCATTCATGCCTTATGGTGGTATTAAGATGGCTCAGCAGGCTGCAAGCACCTATGGCTACGAAGTAAATGAAAAATATGACAAGATCTTCAATGAGTATCACAAGACTCACAACCAGGCAGTATTTGATGCTTATACCGATGAGATGAAGGTTGCACGTCATACCCATATCGTTACCGGTCTTCCCGACACCTATGGTCGTGGACGTATCGTAGGCGACTACAGAAGAGTTGCTCTGTACGGTATTGATTTCCTGATCCAGAAAAAGGAAGAGGATAAGAAGAACTGCGGTACCGGCGTTATGACCGAGGACATCATCCGCCTGAGAGAAGAGATCGCTGATCAGATCAAGGCTCTGAAGGGCATGAAGGAAATGGCTAAGATTTACGGCTACGATATTTCCGGTCCCGCTACCACCGCTAAGGAAGCTATCCAGTGGTTATACTTCGGTTACCTGGCAGCTATCAAGACCCAGAACGGTGCAGCTATGTCCGTAGGACGTATCTCTACTTTCCTGGATATCTATATTGAGAGAGACTTAAAGGAAGGCACCCTGACCGAGAAAGAAGCTCAGGAGCTGATCGACCATATGACCATGAAGTTCCGTATGGTTAAGTTCGCTCGTATTCCTTCTTACAACCAGCTGTTCTCCGGCGACCCTGTATGGGCTACTCTGGAAGTTGGTGGTATCGGCATGGATGGTCGTCATATGGTTACCAAGAACGACTATCGTTTCCTGCATACTCTGGAGAACATGGGCCCCAGCCCCGAGCCGAACCTGACCGTTCTGTACTCCAGCGCTCTGCCTGATAACTTCAAGAAGTACGCAGCTAAGATTTCTGTAAATACTTCTTCCATCCAGTACGAGAACGATGACGTTATGAAGCCTATCTGGGGTGATGACTACAGCATCTGCTGCTGCGTATCCGCTACTCAGACCGGTAAGGAAATCCAGTTCTTCGGTGCTCGTGCTAACCTGGCTAAGTGCTTACTGTACGCTATCAACGGTGGTAAGGATGAGAAGCATCTGGACAAGAACGGCAAACATATGCAGTGTGGTCCTGAAATTGCTCCTATCACTTCCGAGTACCTTGATTTCGATGAAGTTATGCATAAATATGACATCATGCTTGACTGGTGTGCATCTCTGTATGTTAACATCCTGAACCTGATTCACTACATGCATGATAAGTACTACTACGAAGCAGCTGAGATGGCTCTGATCGATACCGATGTAAGAAGAACCTTCGCAACCGGTATTGCAGGTCTGTCCCATGTAGCTGACTCCCTGTCCGCTATCAAGTATGCTAAGGTTAAGGTTATCCGTGATGACCAGGGTTGTGCTGTAGACTTCAAGATCGAAGGCGACTTCCCTAAGTACGGTAACGACGATCCCAGAGCCGATGAATTCGCTGTATGGCTTCTGAAGACCTTCATGGAGAAGATCAAGAAGAATCACACCTACAGAAATTCCGAGCCTACCACTTCCGTACTGACCATTACCTCTAACGTTGTATACGGTAAGGCTACCGGTGCTCTGCCTGATGGTAGAGAAGCTTACAAGCCTTTCGCTCCCGGTGCATCACCTTCCTACGGTGCTGAGAAGAGTGGTCTGCTTGCATCCCTGAACTCTGTAGCTAAGCTGCCTTATGAGTATGCTCTGGATGGTATCTCTAATACCCAGACCATGGCTCCTTCCGCTCTTGGTCACAACCTTGACGAGCAGAAAGAAACTCTGGTACGTGTAATGGATGGTTACTTCGATCGTGGTGCTCATCACCTCAACGTTAACGTATTCGGTACCGAGAAGCTGTTAGATGCACAGGCTCATCCTGAGAAGCCTGAGTACGCTAACTTCACCATCCGTGTATCCGGTTATGCTGTTAAGTTCATCAGCCTGACCAAGGAGCAGCAGGATGATGTTATCGCAAGAACCTGCCATAAGAGTCTGTAATTCTTACAGTTTTTGAGATAATTGATGTATATGGGGCCGGGCAGTAATGTCCGGTCCCTTTTTGGATATACTATTCAGAAAACCACCACCCCTCAGCTGCCTGCATGGCAGAGAATGGAGATTATTACAATGATCAAAGGCAGAATTCACTCATTAGAATCCTTCGGCGCAGTAGACGGACCCGGAATCCGCTATCTTATCTTCCTCAAGGGCTGCAATATGCGTTGTCAATATTGCCACAATGTAGATACCTGGAATCCCGACACTGACAATCTGATGACAGCAGACGAGCTTCTGGATAAGGCAGAGCGTTTCCGCAGCTACTGGGGCAAAGAAGGCGGCATCACCGTCAGCGGCGGCGAAGCTTTATTACAGATCGATTTTCTGATCGATCTCTTCCGTAAGGCTCACGAGAGAGGCATCAACACCAACCTTGATACTTCCGGACAGCCTTTTACCAGAGAAGAGCCCTTCTTCTCCAAATTCAACGAATTACTGAAATATACCGATCTTGTCATGTTGGACATCAAGCATATTGATGATGCGGAGCACAAAAAACTCACCGGCCATACCAACAAAAACATTCTGGACTGCGCAAGATACCTCTCCGAACAGGGTATCCCCATGTGGATCCGTCATGTGCTGGTACCCGGAATCACTGACAATGACGAATATCTGAAGAAAACAAGAGAATTCATTGACACTCTGGATACCGTTATGAAGGTAGAAGTTCTTCCCTATCACACATTAGGGGCATACAAATGGAAAGAGCTGGGAATCCCCTATAAGCTGGAAGGTGTGGAGCCCCCCACCGAGGAGAGAATTCAGAATGCGAAGAAGATCCTGGAGTTCAATAAATATAAATAAACAACTGTAACTAATGATAAAAAATACTAAATAAGACTTGTATTCAAGCCATATTTATATTACAATACTAATAGTTATATTGATAAATTTGTATCAAACAATATGATTTGATACACGCAAAATAGGAGGAAAAGATTATGGCATTTGTTATTGGTGATGCTTGTGTAGCATGTGGAGCTTGTGAAGCACAGTGCCCCGTTGGCGCTATCAGCATGGGCGACGGAAAGTTCGAAATTGATGCAGATAAGTGCATCAGTTGCGGTTCCTGCGCAGGTCAGTGCCCCGTTGGTGCTATCGCAGAGGATTAATTTCCGACTTAAAATGCAACCTTGGGAAGGCATTTCAGAAAATGAAATGCCTTTTCTTTTTTTCTGCTTTATTTTTATCATTCTCTTTTGGATTCACTGGTGTATCTTTTGGCTGTTTTTGCAACCGTCCTTTGGTCTTTTTCCGTAACAGCTCGTCCATCTTCTGATAGTACTCCTCGCTGCGCTGTTCCAGTCTGCGGTCTCTCTCCTCTTCCCGTTCTTCTCTGCTGCGGAACTGATAATCCAGCTCCTTGACCATGCTTTCCTTGAGTTCCCGGCAAAGGTCCTGGTTATTCTCCCGTACTGCCTCACGGATCAACTGTTGCAGGATCCACTGGAGCCTTTTAGCCTTCTCTTCCCTGCTTTCACTCTGCAGTCCTTCCTTCTCCGGCACCGTACATATCCTCTCCTGCGGCTGTACCGGCATCTCTTTATCCACCGGTTTATCAACGATCTCAATGGCCATGTGTGGTGTCCGGACTTCTGCCGGCTCTTTCCGGGCTTCTACAGGCTCTTTTTCCCGTTCCTCCGGCAGTACGTCCAGCCGTCCGTCCTTTAATATCATTTTAATTGCTTTCAACTGTAATCCCCTTTCTTTCATGCTCTTGATCTCTTTGAAGCGTTCTACATCTTCTTTCGTATAATAGCGATGCCCCAATTCGTTACGTTTGATGGGCAGGTGTAGTTCTTCCTCCCAATAGCGAAGCACGTGGCTCTCCACCTTTACCTGTTTTGCTGCATCCGAAATCAATAAATACTCTCCCATAATCTCTCCTTTTCTAAATTGTCATATTATGAAAATGTGAAATAAAAAAGAGAACAGGTACAGGGGAATTTCCCTTACTTGTTCTCTTTCGTGTTTTATATTCTGTATTCGCAGGATACTTAAAAATCTTTTTTTCTGTCATTTTCCAGGTTAGCGAACTTGGTGTACTCCGGCAGCCATGCCAGCTGTACGGTTCCGATCGGACCGTTTCTCTGCTTGGCAATGATGATCTCGGAAATACCCTTGTCCGGTGAATCATGGTTGTAATAATCATCACGGTAAATAAACATTACCACGTCGGCATCCTGCTCGATGGCTCCGGATTCACGCAGGTCGGACAACATCGGCCGATGATCCGGTCTCTGTTCTACCGCTCGGCTCAGCTGGGACAGAGCCAGCACCGGTACGGATAACTCTCTGGCTACCGCCT
>ERZ791577.842-NODE-842-length-17942-cov-140.866663_pt1 | contig 17942 bp, 18 predicted proteins | sample MGYA00509969_ERZ791577 | MGnify/ENA primary metagenome ERZ791577 (study PRJEB30046, sample SAMN00791917) | human gut metagenome | study: EMG produced TPA metagenomics assembly of the A metagenome-wide association study of gut microbiota in type 2... | reverse complement strand
GTTTCAAAGTCTATAGAGATGGCATCATCACCACACCATTTGCCGAGGCAAACAAGGATCAAGATAAAAAAAGAGATATCTTAGGAATTGACAAGCGTGTGTGGCAAGATATTTTCAACAGAATAAGTACGCGTGAATTTCTTGGCTCCATCGAATTGACTCGTGATGGAAACCCAAATATTATTGATGCTACCAACAGACAAGATTTTGTTGATAATGAGGCTTATCGTAAATTCAAGGACTTTATCGTACTTCAGCTAAATGCATTACAAGCCTATAAAGAGACCATGCGTAAGAAACAGAAAGAAGAAGTTTCTACTGAGCTAAATTCTGCATCTGAAAATATAAACCAATTCATCACTACGATTTCCGACTTTGCACAGCAGAACTCCAGTTTAAAGCCCACGGTTGATATTCTTATCAAACAAGCAAAAAAGACTGGGCAGTCAGTAAAAAATGCAATCAAGGAACAGAAGAAGGTAGAAGAGGACTTTACGCGTAAAGAGAATATCTATATGAGCATCATGTCACTGCAAGACTATGCCATACAGATTGCACATGCCGTTCGTACCACTTTAAATCAGATGAAGGATAGAATTGAATTTTTCTATCGTTATTACCCTGATCCAGAAGAAGAAGAACTTTTCAAATTATACGCAAAAGAAATGTTCCAAAAATACAAGGTGCTGAACCGGGTGATTGACTTTATGCTGAGTTACTCGCAGTCCAATCTGAATCCTGAAGAAATTGTTTTAAAGGAGATTTTCGAAGAAATTTTGAATGACTACAGCCATATATTTGATCAAGAAAACATCAAGGTTGATAGTTCTTTCCCTGTTCAACTCAAGTTGACAATTAATAAGCAGTTCTTTAGAGACATCCTTCAAAATCTGATTGACAATTCGATTAAGGCAATGGCAAATGCCAAAACCAAGATCCTAAAGGTGTCCTATGAAGCACTCTCCAATAATCTTGTCATTAAGGTTTCGGATACTGGGGTTGGAATCCCTGTAGAACGCAGAGAGCAAGTATTTGCCCTATACTATACTACCACTCAAGATAAAGGCGGGGCTGGTGTTGGCTTATACATTGTTAAGACCAGAGTAGAATCTTTGAAGGGAACTGTGTCTATTGAGGACAGTGAATTTGGTGAGATTGGGACTACGGTAAAAATTGTTATACCCTTTAAACATTAAAGTATGGATTTCAAAGTAGTATTTATTGATGATAATCTAGACGTAAATGAACCTATCGTTCAGAATATCAGAAAGCATTATAAAAATGCTGATTATAGTCATGTCTTTAAGAATCCGCAAGAGGGCTTAGATTTTGTTCTAGAAAACATAAATAGTAGGATGATTGTATTTCTTGACTGGAACTTTAGTGGTTTACCTACCAAAGGGATAGACATTCTGAAAGAAATACGAAAAAAAACATCTTTACTATATGTGATAATGATGTCAGCTAATCCTGTAACCTCATTTCCAGCTCAGTCGGTTATTGATATGATGAACGAAGAGAATTTCTTTTTTTTAGATCGCAGCCAAGACATTGACGTGACGTTTGGGCTGATTGACAAGATACAGAAAAATTGGGTTACTAGATTTGATTGTATCTTAGAGCAATGGCTCATTAATCATCCCGAATGTTCTGACAAGATTGCTTTTAGGACTTTTGACCAAACGATTACATGGCAAAAAATATTGGAAGAACTTCGCAAACAATCCACAATTGGGAAATCATTTGAAAAGATGGTGAATCAGTTCTATATCTATCAATTTACTGAAAACTCGGAGGCTAATGAGTAGTGTTTTGATTGCATACAACAATGATTGTAATACGGAATTACATCATTTTTTCGAGTCTTGCTCAGATGAAGCGAAACAAGCTTGTTTGGATAACAAGATAACATTTGAGAGCGTATGTCCACCTAACTTAAATGCAGATAAAGTTTGTGGAAAGATGGAGAGTAACTCTCTTTGTGTTATTGTCTCTCATGGCATAAATGGTGAGATTATCAACGAAAATAACGAAGAAGTCATCTCTATCCATACAACAAACTATAATTTTGCCAACAAAGGACTTTACGCTTTAGCTTGTTATTCAGGTCTAGATTTAAAAGATGAGTTAATAAGAATTGGAATTAAATTCTTCGTAGGTTACTCAGACTCATGGATGATAGGAACTGACGAAGAGTTATTCTTGAAATGTGCTCTTCAGGGCTTGAAAGATTTTCTTTCTGGAAAATCTAAGAAGGATGCAAAGGAATGTATGATATCCACATATAAAAATACGATTAAAGATATGCCATCTAATTCTTTTGAGGATAACTTTCAAAAGATGCTAATGATAAACAATTTGGAGTCTCTTGTTTTTGAAGGAGAAGATGATTTATTGTTTTCTGATTTAGCGTAAAAATACTCCAGTTCGGGATAAGATTTTGTTCATAAAAAAGTTGGTAGTCTTATAAATATTTTGCACCTTTGCAGGTGAAAGTGTGTCCTGAGACAGAATGAAGTCTGATATTGGCTATATTTGATAGATTTCTGTCGTAACTTCTAAAGAGATGGTGGCAGACCCACTGTATTCGGCATGCAGGTGCTGATTGCAAACCACTTTGTGCTGCTCTGATGGAAACAGATGGGTAGTGAACGACAATTGAAAGCCTTTCGTAAGGTTGGCAAGGTATGTGTCAAGGAGATGAACGCAAGTGAACCATTGATGAAGCATCGTTAGCAAAAAATTAGTTTTCACACTGGGTGAAGGGATTTGTACCCTATCCACGTCTAGGTTAATAAAGAATATTAAACTAATAAACAAAAGAGTTAAGTGCGAAGAGCCGTGTGATGGGAGACTGTCAAGCACGGTTCCGAGAGAAGGGAGGGTGAAATTCTCTCCACTTACTCGACCGTTGAATTCTCTTGCTTATTTTGCAACACTAAGATAAGTGAATTCTTCGACAGGACAAAATCTCGGGCAACTTTTTGTTGCTCAGGAACTTAAAAAGTTTAATTTATAATAGTGTTGCGGAATTAAGGATAAACTGAATGACCTTGTGAATACTTCTTTGTCTGATGATGTTGCATGCCTTGATATATAAGATACATCGAAAGGTCGTCCTTTGGATAATCAGGTAATGTTACTGATTAAAGAAAAGACTGGCGTAACGAATAGCCGTGCCTTTCAGCAATTGCCTGAAGAAACAAAACGGTCGGTTTTGATTGAATTGAAGGGTATGAGAGCATCACTTCGCCAATTGGAGAGATTGACCGGAATCGGGAAAAGTATGGCTACTCTGTGTATCGCCTCACTTATATGAGTGGTGTAGTTCCTCCGTTGTCCATTACCAAGGAGGTTCTTTACATCAACAGGGAGTTTGTCAATACGATGATAGACATATACAACGAGTTGATGCACTACCCACCTTTCCCTGGTTGGAAAGATGGACTGGAAGAATTATGGAACTGAGTTAAGCAGGAAATTCTTTGTAGCCTATGGTAAGGAATCGCTCAACATACAGGAATTCAACGTTTGATATACCATCGAACCGCAATTTGTGGCTGACATTGGGGCAGTATGACGCTCTGGTCGAATACCAAGAGGTTGCCAGTAGATATTATCTTGGAACTTTTGATGCTAAGAAAGAATCCTTTGACTCCTTTCTCAGTCGCACTTCTATAGTTACAGGTGTGAGGTTAAATAACATAAGTCTTGCAAATTTTAGGGAGAAACAAATTCAGGGCTATCTTGTGTTCCCGAATGCAAGTTTCGATGATTTCATTACTGATTTCGTTGATGATGTAAAGTTCTTAATAGATCCAGCTTTCTCGTTAAGCAAAATAGATGGTTCAAAGTTTGATAAACTTGTGGACGCACTTTTGCAAATTGGGATAAGTCCTTCGATTGAGAAGTTCAAGAAAGAACTGTATGACTATTACAGGTTGTTGCGTAATGACGTGGCGCATAGCTTGAATCAAAACTACGAGAAGGAATATAAAACTCTCGACAAGAAAGCTATTGCTGCTTTTTATACGACTCTTAGCGAACCAAAGGAAAAATCAAAGTTGTCGTTTGATGATTTCATACTGTGTACAGCAAATATTAAAAATATTGCAGATCTTCTGACCATTAGCCTATTACCCAATATTAATTGGGAGCAGTTAGTGCTTAACAACAGGGAGCAACTGATTCCAAAATATGAAAGATTCGTTCACGGAGGTAGGACTAAAAGACTCCAAACTTACGTGTTAAACTGCATAAGAACACTTTACGGATACACACTCGATGAATTGACGATAAACAATATAATCGGCTCATTAGAATAGATGGTAGTTCATCCCCCTTCAGGATAGGCACATAATCGTGGCTATGCTGAAGGGGAAGGCAGAAGTTCGAATCTTCTATGAGTCACTTATAGTTTAATAAAATGGAAGAACCTATAGAAAATAATACGCAGGAGCGTGAAGATGACCTGTTAACGGAGCAGCAGGACATTTTCTCTTATTATCGTCGTCTTAGGAGTAATCTCTTCTCAGATACGGAAGTTGTGTATGAGACTAAACTAACTCCTGAACTCTTCGACCTGAAATTGCAACAGCTCTCGCAGGACAAGAAACAGTCGGAGTTTGAGAACTTTGTCTTGGTGCTGGCCGCACGTCTGGTGACACCCAACATTAAGCCACAGACCGGCCCTGATGGTGGTGGTGATGGTAAGGTGGATGGCGAGACATATCCTGTTGACAAAGCAATATCTGACAGGTGGTGGGTGTCTGAAGGAAGTACTGGTGACCAAAAATGGGCGATAGCTATTAGTGTTCAGAAAAACTGGAAAAGTAAGATAGAGGGTGATGTCCAGAAAGCAGTAGAGACTGGCCGTGGCTATACGAAGGTGATATTCTTCTCTAACCAGAAAATCAAATCAAGTACACGTCAAGAGGTAGAGGATGAACTGTCAAAGCAGTATGGTGTGGCAGTTAGTATCTTTGACGGCAAGTGGTGTTCGTTTGCCGTATTTGAACAAGACTGTTATGATGTTGCAACCGATAAGCTGAATTTTTCCGAAGAATATAGGAGAAAGACCATCAAGGAAGGCTCCCACGATAAGCGCAGGAAAGAAGAACTGGAGCAGTTGGAGAACGATTTGTTGTCACGACAAGTAGAAAGCCTTGATACTGACTATATTGACGATTTGCTCCAGACCTGCATATTAAGCAGAGGGTTGGAACGTCCACGAATGGAGACCGAAGGACGCTTCAACCGTGCGCAGCGAGAAGCAGAGGCACATGGTTCACCTGTGCAGCGGTTCAATATAACCTATAATCATGCTTGGACATCGTTTTTCTGGTTCCACGATGTGAATGCCATGTATGCAGATTATCTGAAGTTAAAGGAATTCACAAAGACGCACACAACTGTGCATACTATAGAACTGATGACCAATATCCTCACGAATTTGGAAAATGCGGCGGGCGTTGGCTTATTCGATTCCGAAAAGTTTTGTGAGGAAGTTAAGGATTTAAAGACGATAAAGGAGCGAGAAGATCTTTCGCAGGCGAGCCGTCTGTTTCTTGAACTTTTCTTCACAGAACATAGGTTACTCCAATTGTTACACTATACGCAAGACCCAACGTCAGAGTTAAAGAAACTGTCAGAGTTGATTGAGGCATGTGCCAACTATCCAGACATTAGTTTTAATGCTCAGATAACTATCGTAGAGATAATGGGACGAGTTATAGATGACAACGATGAATATGAGAAGCTTATCGACAAGATTTCTGAGATTTCGTCTCAGCGCAAATCAGAGGTTGAGGGTGCCTTAATACATTTCAATCGTGCACAGACCTTGATAGACAAACAACAATACAAGCCTGTGGTGAAACATTTAGGGCACTGTGTACAGGCATTTCAGAAAGAAGGCTATGAGTCCGAACTGGTTAAAACATACGGCTATATGGGCATAGCTCTTTATAATCTTGAACTTCCATATAGTGGAAAGGCATATCTAGTTAAGGCAGCGTCGATACTCGTCAAGGAGTTTTTTACTAAGGGATCTATCAGCCACCTGCTGCTTACTGTGCTGTGGAAATTGTGCGAAATAGAGCTGATGACAGGTCGTCTGGTGATGTATCTCAACTGGCGTGAACTGCTATTTGTCATTGCCCATAATGGTCAAGAAATAGAGAGTAAAGAATTTGTTGAAAGAGATGTGCTGTTCGATGGAGGTTGGGCTTGTCATTTTGCGGCAGCAGACCTTACGAGAGAAACTATTTGCATCTTGCCTGATATTTTTGCACGTTGCGATATGCCCATTTCAGAAAACTATCTGAAGTATGCTTTAGGGTACGAAGACTCTGTGGATGAGCAGTATATTCATCTTGTCAATGATGATTGGAATAGTTTGCTTAGGCAGCAACCTATACACAAGCAGTTCCTAAACTCTCTAAATATAGCGGAAGAAGGGCAGACTTCTATTAGCACCCTGGCAAAGGGCTGTCGTTTCACTGTAAGTTATGAGAATTCAGTTAGGAACCAAATGGTTGCTGAGACATTTTTAGCAACTGTGGAAACACTGCTTGCCACTTTTGACACACTGGAACTTGTGGTGATGAGCCAGGAGATTCAGGTGGAAATTGTCTTAACTGATGGACAATCAGAACTGGAAAGAGGAGAAAACGGAACAAAATATGTGTTCAAAGTGAACCACGACTCTCTTGATGGAGAAACATATTGGCGTTGCTTTGCCTTCTTTATGGCATGTTTCATGTCCATTAATGCAGTATCAAACACAGATGTTGGAGAGTTGGTGGCTCAGCGACACGAAAAAGAAAAGTTGATGGACAGGGTGACTGCTATGATGGAACTGAACAACTCAGTGTATAATGTGCTTGGCGATAAGTTCAAGTATTCTGTTCGTCAATGGCAAAATGCAAATGACAGATCCTATGTTTGTAAGTCTGATGCAATGGGTGAAGCCTATACAGATCAGAACTCACATACAGAACAGTGTGGTGTACAGACTTTTTGCATCTCGAGCACTATGGAATGGTGGGAAGAAGCAGGATGGACGGGTGTGTGCTTCATGTACGACCGATGGTTCGCTGCTCCACCTATAGTGGGCCTGGCATTCAAGAACTTGGAGGCTGGCAGAAAAATCATCCATGAATGGAAAGAAAAAATAGCAAAGGGTGAACCAAGTATAGAACTGCATCTGATAAGAGGCATTGACAAGTCGCATCCCTCATGGTATAGAGCTTGTGTTACTCCAGAGATACCTTTTGATAAGATTACAGAAGGTCGATATGTCGCTGTGATGTGTCGGAAGCGTACGATGACTCCAAACGACACATCGAATCTGGACAATTTTGAGCGGATATATTCTCGGTTCGGTAAGTGCCAGCTTGTAGCAGTTGAAATTGACGACCAGATGCATGTAAATATGAACACCGGTTTTAGCGAGGCCATTGAGCTTAAAAAGGTTATCATTACCGATGCATGGAAAGTATCGGCCCAAGAACCTACGAGGAACGCATTGGAGTGGGATGATGACCCCATCATTCCAGAATCGGAGAAAACGACAGCCCCTGTCATTGAATTATTGAAAAACTTGCGTGAAGTTCATAATAAGACAGGGGAGGGTAATTAGTTAGGAGATGAACGATTATGAAAACCTGTTTAGGAAAGAAGAAAACAAATTCGTTTGCGGATGTGCTGAAGGGCAGAAGGACGGTAATGACTGATTTTGTAAGCTACGCCACAAGCAGGTACTGTCCTGATGAAGAACAGACAAAACTACTTGCAGAGTTCCACAAGCATGTGTGGAAGGATTGCAAGATAGAAACTGTTGGGCAACTGACCGAATATGAGAACCTATATCTGCAGTATTCTGAAAAGTTTGACTTTGTCTATGATACAGAGGTCGATGAGTTTGGATTTGTGGATATGAATGATGGTAAAGCGTGCTTACTCTCCAAAGGAAGGTTTGAACAGTTATCAAAGAATCTGAGTACAAGCGAATTTGCAACGAAAAGCTGAGAGTATGGGCTTTCGGACTTGGAAATTGTGGTCTTACTTAGTTTTCTTGCGGATATACTAACCTCGGCTACCAGAACCGTCGTTCTGACCATCTTGCCGCAATGTGGCAGATTGTCAACTGGGATGTTGTTGAACAACGGAATAATTAATAAATACATGGAACAGCAAGAGAAAATCTCAATGGAAGATATAGATAAAATAGAGAAGATATTTAATGTAGAATATTCTGATACTGTTAAGTATGCAGTACGTTATGGTTACAATTATCGAATAGAGGCAGAGCAGAAGCATAATTCCTATTCCCATGCTTGTTTACCAGATACATCTGCAATTCTTCTATGGCTTGGTCAAAAAGTAATTGACGGAGTTATATGGGATTTATTCAAAGTAGCTGCAAAAAAGCTTTATGAGAAGTTTGTCAAGTCCAATAGTTATCTTTCGGAAAAACTCAGTAAGTTCCTGTCAGATGAACAAGACCTCAAAAGATTCTATACTTACGTAAAAGAATTCAATGAGCAGAACATGACCGTAACAGAGGAACAGTTCAAATATATTCGAGAAGAAATAATTGCAGATTTCTTTGGAAAGGAATGTGGAAAGATATATGAGCAAGAACATCGCCTACCTACAATCCAAGAATATATGAGGATTAACCGTGAGGCTTTAGTTCATGCAGATAAACTTATGGTGCTTCTGAATTAGGGCGTTAAATTCTGCGGTAACCATCTATTTCTCCACATTGCCCACTAAAGAATAAGTAAGTGGATAAACTCAACGGCGAGTTACAGGCTCGCCGCCGCTAGATTTCTTTAGAGGTTTCTTTGACATGGTAGTGGCGGGAAGACAAGATTATCCTGACATGACGAAGGCTCTCTTATGTTAATCATAGGTAAAAATCGAAAAAGTTCAATTCTTGGAAATATGCTTTACCCAGTAAACACTGGAGGCAGAGCTATATTGCCATAGGGGTTGGATGCTTACTTTAAATATACAGAATGAATAATATCTCAGATTGGATTATTCCAATATCTTCATCATTGGTAACAATTATTGTTACAGTAATGACTTGTAAATGGCAATTACGAACCGAGTTAAGAAAAATATCGGAGAATTATGTCTCCGATAAGAAGTATAAAGCATACTATAATGCGGTGAATATGTTTTATTCAATTATGTCAGAAATTAAAAATAAGGGAGCAATAGTCGGTCCTTCTGATAGATTTCAAGAAATGTTGAAAGTAAAAGAAGACCTCTTTGTTTATGGTTCGGACAAAGCTTTTAGGGCTTTTACTGAGTTTCTTTGCAATAGTTCTCAAAATCAGCCTAATCAAGATTACATTGAGTATTTCTTGAATTTTATGTTGATTGTAAGAAAAGAAATCTCTGGAGGAAAAAGTAAATTAACAACTGATGATATTCTGCTGAATATTATGCAAAGTCATGAAGAACTTCGTAAATATCAAGTTTTTTGTGGCTTTAAATAAAATGTTATCTCATAAAAACAAATACGTTTTCCGAATGCTATTCTTGATTGTTGTATTGTAGCTTATGAGGCGATGTTTATAGCAAGGATGTTGAAATAATAGAGAATATTACGATGGAACGACAATATAACGAATTGCAGAAAGCCTATACAAAGGAGGTTTTGGCAAGTATGATAAAGGTAGATATACGCACCAGGTTCCCTGAACCTTGTGCAAGTATGTATTGCCAGCAGTTTGATAATTTCAAGAACGTTGCAGATTTCTTTGAATTTGCAGCCAAGTTAATGAGGAGATAATATCATATTTATAACTAGTCTTTGCTTTCTGCTGAAAGCATGCAAATAAGGCTTAAGATTAGGTATAGAAAACATTGCATTAAGGCGGTCCCATCCCGCACAATTTGGCGAAGACCTTTGATGGTCCGCCAACCTTAGAACGTAGCGGTTCCGAGCACCGAGTAGGGCGGTTTCCTTCTTCTCGCCTGAGGAGAGAAGACCGAGATGAGAGGTGGAGCCTTCCTTAACGGTAAGGAAGGACGGGTAGGTTTTCGAAATAAATAACAAGATTTATGCACGACATACAAATCATAATCATGGCTGGCGGCGTAGGCAGCCGCTTCTGGCCTATGTCAACCCCCGATTACCCAAAGCAGTTCATTGATGTGATGGGTGTCGGCCGTTCCCTCATTCAATTGACAGTAGATAGATTGAAGCCAATCTGTCCTGTCGAGAACATGTGGGTAGTGACAAACGAGAAATACATTCGCATTGTCAAGGAACAAATCCCTGATATGCCAGTAGATAACATATTATCAGAGCCGGAGGCTCGCAATACCGCTCCATGTATTGCTTATGCCTGCTGGAAGATTCAGAAGAAGCATCCTGATGCCAATATCGTGGTGACACCATCCGATGCCCTCGTCATTAATACCTCGGAGTTTCAGCGAGTGCTCAGCAAGGCATTGAGCTATACTTCCGATAAGAACGCCATCGTTACTATCGGTATCAAGCCAAGCCGCCCGGAAACAGGCTATGGCTATATAGCCTCAGCAGAGCCAACATCCGTAGATGAAATCTACAAGGTTGAGGCTTTCAAGGAAAAGCCAAACCTGGAGACTGCCGAGCAATATCTTGCTGCTGGCAATTACTATTGGAATGCCGGAATCTTCGTATGGAACATTGATACCATCAGCAAGGCAATCCGCACCTTCCAGCCTCAGCTTGCCAGTATCATGGACGAGATGGCACCTTCTTTCTATACCGAAGAGGAGAAAGAGGTAGTAGGCAAACTCTTCCCAACCTGCGAGAAGATAAGCATTGACTATGCCGTGATGGAGAAGTCTAAGGAAATCTATACCTTGCCAGCCGAGTTCGGCTGGAGCGACTTAGGCAGCTGGGGCAGTCTCCGAACCTTGCTTCCACAGGATGAGGCTGGCAATGCCAAGGTAGGCAAGGACATCCGCTTGTATGAATGCAAGAACTGCGTGGTTCATGCAGCCGATGAAAGCAAGGTTGTAGTTCAAGGCTTGGATGGCTATATCGTAGCCGAGAAGAATGGACAACTGCTTGTTTGCTCCCTGAAAGAAGAACAGAGAATTAAGGAGTTTGGGAAATAGAAATTGAATGAGGATAAGAAGAATTTAGAATGAAAGTTATTTTTCGAATGATGGGGAAATTTAGAGAATAACATATAAAACCATACAAAAACAGATTTATGATAGATATAAAAAGAAAAGAAGATTGTTGCGGATGCAACGCTTGTGGCGATGCATGTGCTCATGAAGCAATAACATTCAAAACCGACAATGAAGGATTCTGGTATCCTGAGGTCGACAAGGAAAAGTGTGTTGACTGTGGATTATGTGAGAAGGTTTGTCCAGTTCTGAATATAAAGGAATTAAAAAAGAATGACTTGCCTCAATCCATTTGTTATGCAGCTGAGCATAAAAATCTAGAAGTTGTTTTTGATTCAACTTCTGGTGGACTGTTTTCTGCTCTTGCAGACATCATGTACAAAGAACAAGGTTTTGTTGGTGGAGCTGTCTTTAACGATGACTTTTCGGTAAGACAATTCATTTCCAACAAGAAGGAAGAATTGCCACGAATAAGAAGTTCAAAGTATCTGCAAAGTTCATTGATTGGTTTTTACAAGGAAGTTCGACAATTATTGCGTAATGGCGAGAAAGTCCTGGTTTGTGGAAGTCCTTGTCAAATGGCTGCACTTAGAGCATTCTTACGTAAGGATTATGAAAATCTTATTATTGCAGATTTTATATGCCGTGGAACAAATTCCCCTAAGGTTTGGCGTAAATACTTAGATTCATACGAGGAGAGATATGGCTCCCCTGTTGTTTATTGTAAAGCAAAATCTAAAGAATACGGTTGGCGCAATCTTACCCAAAAAGTTATTCTTGCTAATGGTAAACATATGTATGAAACAAAGGATCAATCAAATTTTACTAAGGGTTACCTTCAGACTGGAGTTTATTGTCGACCTTCATGCTATGAATGTAAGTTTAAGGGATATCCTCGTATGAGTGATATTACTCTTGCAGACTTCTGGGGAATTGAAAATGTTGATAAATCGCTAGAAAAGAATTTAGGTACATCTTTAGTGATGATAAATTCTAAGAAAGGCGAAGCATATTTTGAAAAGGTAAAAAGCCGTATACATTGTATTCATGTCCCATTTGAAAGCATAGAGAAAGGTAATCCTTCATTAAATAAACCATTGGCTCCTGCAAAGGTTGATAGAAAAGAGTTTTTTGATGACTTAGATAAAATGTCATTTCTTCAAATTGCCGATAAGTATATATTGGAAGGCAAGAAGAGTAAAAAGTCTCAAATTAAGTCTATTTTGCGATATGGCTTAGAGGTAGTTAGAACAACTCAATTGAATCCTAAGGCTGTCTGGCAGTTCTTCAAGTATAATTCATTTCGAGAAATTCTCGATGGAAATGTACTTATACCAACACCTCATTGCGTGATGAGAATAGCAAAGAATGCAACCATCAACAAGAATGGAAAAACTATACTTGGAAATAAAATGTATTTTCCTAAATCTCGTTTGGAAACTCGATTGTTAGTGCAGCCTAATGGCACTTTAAATTTAGGACCAAATACAACCATTGCTTATGGAGCAGACATAGAGATTTTCTCAAATGCAACCCTTACTTTCAAAGGTCATGGTGGCTCCAATATTGGATTGACTGTTGTTTGTGGCAATCACATAGAGTTTGGAGATGGAGTAATGATGGGCAGGAATGTAACTGTAAGAGACAATAATGGTTCGCATTATATCAACCGCCAAGGATATAAAAACTCTAAGGCCGTTATCATTGGCGATAAGGCTTGGCTATGTGAATCTTGTACAATCATGAACGGAGTGAAGGTTGGAGATGGTGCAATTGTAGGAGCTAAGGCTTTCGTTATAAGTAAAGTTCCAGCCCATACTATGGTTTCGGGGCATCCTGCCTGGGTTGTCGATGAAGATGTTTTGTGGAAATATTAATATTAACATTAAAAATTAGAATTATGGAATTAAATGAATTTATTGCAAATTTTGCAGACCAGTTTGATGACACTGATGCATCAGAAATCCAGGCTAACACAGAGTTCCACGAGATTGACGAGTGGGGCAGTCTTACTGGCATGGGCGTGATAGCTATGGTAAAGACAGTTTATGGTAAGACTATCACAGGTAAGGAAATCCGTGAGTGTGTTACTGTTGAGGATTTGTTCAATCTTGTAGCTTCTAAGTAAGGAATGGGAACATTCAATCCTTTTACCTTGGAAGGTAAGACTATCTTGGTTACAGGAGCATCATCTGGAATAGGTCGTGGCATCGCCATCGCCTGTTCCAAGATGGGTGCTTCTGTGATTGTAAATGGTAGAAATGAGCAAAGACTGTCTGAGACAATGTCTGAAATGGAAGGCGACGACAACCTTTCTTTAGCTGCTGACCTCAGCGACAACGTTGCGTTGGCAGAAATGGTTGCCAAATTGCCTAAGCTGGATGGCATTGTTCATTGCGCAGGTATTGGGCAGCGTGTACTTTGTAAACAGTTGCAAGAGTCTGACCTTGACAATATGATGAATGTTAATTTCAAGGCACCTGTGATGTTGCAAACAGAGATTTTGAAGCAAAAGAAAATCAACAAGTCTGCTTCTATTGTCTTTATTGCATCCATAGCTTGTGATTCTCCAACCATTGGCAATGCAATGTATAGTGCTTCTAAGGGTGCTATCATTTCTTATGCCAATTGTTTGGCTTTGGAATTGGCTCCGCGTTTGATAAGAGTCAACTGCATACTTCCTGCCATGATTTGGACAGACTTAATCTTTAAAGGTGGTATAACTGAAGAAGAGTTAAAAGAAGACGAAAAGAAATACCCTCTCAAAAGATATGGCAAGCCAGAGGACATCGCCAATCTTTCCATCTATCTGTTGTCTGATGCATCTTCTTGGATGTCAGGATCAAGTATCAGGATTACGGGGGGGGGTAAGTAAACTATAAAAATGAAAATTTCGATGGCATATATAAAAGCAATTTCAACTTTTACCCCACCTGCTTCTGAAATTTTGACTAATGATGAGTTGCAAAAATCATTTCAAAATGTAGATATAGCAAAGATTGCAAAGGGTGTCGGAGTAAACCAAAGATATGTGGCAGATGAGAATGAAACCGCCGCAGATATGGCATGCAAGGCTGCTAACCAATTGTTTGAAGAGTGGAACATAAACAGAAAGGTTGTGGATTTTATCATATTCTCAACCCAGAGTCCTGACTATTTCTTACCGGCTTCTTCTTGTATCATTCAGCATAAGCTAGGTATTCCAACTACAGCAGGAGCTTTTGACTACGACTTGGGATGTTCGGGTTATGCTTATGGATTGGCAATAGCTAAAAGCTTTGTTGATTCAGGCATGGCTAGTAATGTACTCCTTCTTACTGGCGATACGATTTCCAAGTACTTGCATCCAGCAGACAAAAACAGGGTCTTGTTTGGCGACTATGCTACTGCTACCTTGATTTCAAATGAAGGCTTTGCAGAAATAGGCGAAACTGTTTATGGTACTGATGGTAGTGGTTCTGAGGCTATCATCTTAAAGAACAGAGGAGCTCGACATCTGGCTTTGGATGGAAAAGAGTCTGTTGATGACCAAGATAATGTTCGTCGTAGCGATTATTTCTATATGAATGGCGAACAAGTCTTTAATTTCACTATAGATAGAGTCCCTCAACTTATTAAAGATACCCTTTGTAAGAATAAGATGGAAAAGGAAGATATTGATTACTATGTCTTCCATCAAGCCAATAAATTCATGCTAAATACCATTCGCAAGGTATGCGGCATTGCTAAAGATAAATTTTATGTTAATATAGAGAACACGGGCAACACCACGTCCTCTACCATTCCTGTCGCGTTGAAAGCCTGTTTGGACGTTAAACAATTCCAACCAGGCGAGAAGGTGATGATTGCAGGCTTTGGCGTAGGTTTGTCGTGGGCGGCTTCCGTTCTGAGATTTTGATAAAAATGGCATATATTAAAGGTATATCATATTATCTACCAGAAAAGGTAGTTACTAATGAGGAACTTCTCCAGGAGTTTCCTGAATGGAGTATTGATAAGGTGGCAAAGAAGGTGGGAGTAAACTCCCGCCATCTTGCAGGAGTAAGCGAAACGGCTGGCGACATGGCTGAAAAGGCTGCCCGAAAGTTGTTTGCAGAATACGGTGTATCCCCAGAGGAGGTAGACTTTGTTCTACTTTGTACCCAGAGTCCTGATTATTTCCTGCCATCAACAGCTTGTATCCTTCAGAATCGTTTGGGAATTCCAACTTCGGCAGGTGCTCTTGATTATAATTTAGGTTGTTCGGGGTGTGTGTATGGCATGGCAATAGCTAAGGGATTGATAGCTGGCGGCATTGCTAAAAATGTTCTTTTGCTTACCGCAGAGACCTACAATAAGTATCTTCATCCTTCGGATAAAAGCAATCGCTCTATCTTTGGTGATGGAGCGGCTGCATGCCTTATTTCCACGGAAGGTATGGCTGAGATTGGTGAGTTCTCCCTTGGAACTGACGGAAGTGGAGCAGAGAAACTGATAGTTAGGACTGGTGCAGCCAGATATAGTAAACCTACAGGTAAGAGCGAGGTAGATGATGAGGGGCACACTAGATTTGATGACTATCTTTACATGGATGGAGGTGGTATCTTCAACTTTACGTTAGATGCCGTCCCTGTTATGATGAAAGATATTCTTGCAAAGAATAGTCTTGCTAATGATGGCGTAGATTATTACGTATTCCATCAGGCTAACAAATTCATGCTCAATACCATTCGTAAGGTTTGTGTTCTACCGAAAGATAAATTCTATGTGAACTTAGAAGAAACAGGAAATACGGTATCATCAACAGTAATGATAGCAATTAAGCAGTGTTTGGATGCCGGAACTATCCATAAAGGGATGAAAGTTATGGTATCTGGATTTGGAGTAGGATTAAGCTGGGGAGGAACTATTTTAAAGTTTTGACAGCTTAAATTTGTAATAATAAACTAAATTGTATTTATGCAAATATTAATTATAGGTGGAACAGGTGTTTTAAGCTCTGCTGTTACAGAGGTTGCTATAAAGAAAAGTATCAACATAACGATGATAAATCGTGGTAATCATAGTATTCCTCAAAATGTAGAATTAATAAAATCTGATAGAAGAAATTTTGATTTTATAAAGAAATCCTTACAAGGAAGAATCTTTGATGCAGTGATGGATTTTCTTTGTTATAGTGATGAGGATACGGAAGAAAGTGTTCGCTTTTACTCTAATTATACTAGACAGTATTTCTTTATTTCTTCATGTGCAGTATATGATACACAAAAGATGGGTGGAAGACCATGTTGTGAGGAAGATGTTAAGTCTCTTGCAATATGGGATTATAGTGTAAATAAATGGAGGAGTGAACAAAAAGTTCATTTGTTATTTAAAAACTTAGATTGTAAATATACGATTATTCGACCATGTGTTACTTACGGAAACACACGTATTCCTTATGGTATAAGTCCTAGGTACTGTTGCCATTGGACATTGATTGCTCGTATATTGGAAGGCAAACCTATTATTCGTTGGAATGGAGGAAACAATCGATGCAATATGACGAGAGTTGAGGATTTCGCGGTAGGTGTTGTAGGACTTATAGGAAATGAAAAAGCTTATAATGAGGCTTTTAATGTTTGTGGTGAAGAAACTCCAACATGGAATGATGTTTTGTCGATAATATCGAAAACGATTGGTAAAGAGATAAAGATAATAGACATTCCTAGTGATTATTATGCAAAGGAACTTCCTTCACGAAAAGGAGAAATTCTTGGTGGTAGGAGTATTGATGCAATAATGGATAATAAGAAGATTAAATCTGTAGTTCAAGATTTTCGACAAACTATCTTTATAGAGGAAGGTATAAAAAGAACAATTGAAGCATATAAACAAAATAATTATGAAGAAGGAATAGACTGGAAATTCGATGCTGATACAGATAGAATTATCACAAAATGGTGTAAATTGAACAAAATATCAGTTGCAGATTTAAATTTAAAATACATTGATTATTTGAATACTGCCGGTTTAAATGAAAAAATTATTTATTGGTTAGAAAAAAATAAAGATTATGTAATCATTCGTTTGATAGATAAAATATTTACTATTATCCGAAAGGCTAAGAGTATACTATTTTGATAAATTATAATGCCTATTTTTAAATATTCTATGCAATCGAATAATAAAACAATAGCAAAAAATACGCTTTTCCTATATTTCCGTATGATGTTTACGATGGTGATTTCTTTGTTCACTTCTCGTATCATTTTGCAGAAATTGGGAGTAGATGACTATGGTATTTATCAAGCTGTTGGTGGTGTAGTTGGATTCTTGTCTTTCATTAATGGAGCATTATCTACAGGATCTTCGAGATTCCTAACCTATGCACTTGGTGAAGGTAATGTAGAAAAATTAAAAAGAACTTTTTCTACTACACTCAATATCCATATATTAATAGCAATATTGATAGTAATTGTTGCCGAAACGGTAGGACTATGGTTCTTATATAATAAGATGGTTATTGCTCCTGACAGATTATCGGCAGCAGTTTATACATATCATCTATCAATTTTAACAGCAGTTTTTACATTAACTCAGGTACCTTATAATGCTACTATTGTTGCGCATGAAAAGATGTCAATATATGCTTATATGAGCATTTTTGAAGTATCTGCTAAGTTGTTAATCTGTTATCTTTTGACGATTGGTGGTTTCGATAGATTGATGATGTATGCAACATTGCTTTTAGGTGTGCAAGTAGGTGTCATGTGCTTCTATCGTTTCTATTGCACTCGTCACTTTGAAGAAGCTCGCTATTCTTTTTCTTTCGA
>ERZ791577.840-NODE-840-length-17965-cov-71.043998_pt1 | contig 17965 bp, 26 predicted proteins | sample MGYA00509969_ERZ791577 | MGnify/ENA primary metagenome ERZ791577 (study PRJEB30046, sample SAMN00791917) | human gut metagenome | study: EMG produced TPA metagenomics assembly of the A metagenome-wide association study of gut microbiota in type 2... | reverse complement strand
CAGGGAGAGAATAAACATTCTCATTGTCCGAGGTAACGTATGCCCCAGCCTTGCCAGTCTCAGGATTGTAAGCGAAATCATCCTTCACCACATTGTTTGCATCTCCACCAAAAGCAGTCTTATGTGTACCCAAGTTCACACGACCGAAATCCTTTTGCTGCTTCTGCTTGCGTTGTTTCAGTCTGTTGTATCTGCCAGCATTGTTCATTGTATGCTGAACACTAGCCGAGATAGCTGCTGCTCCAGCAGAGAAACGAGCACGGTCAGCAGCACTCATAGGAACACTACCGCCCTTCGCCCTTGATGAAGTCTTACTACGAGGTTCAAAGAGTGCAGAGTAAAAACGCTCATAAGTAGATGGAACATCAAAGTTCTGAGCCTTCAAGTTCTCATAGATAGCGTGTCTGTTATCCGCACCGCCCTTTCCGTCTCTTGTCAGAGCACTCTCAAACTTATTGTAATCATCAGGCACATCATAGTTCTGTGCTTTCAGATTCTTATATAAAGTGTATAATGGTCTTTCTGCCATGATATATATATTTGTTTGTTACCAAATTCTTGTTACCAATTCTGTTACCATTTTACGCCAGTCTTCTTCTTGCCACCAGCCGAAGAAGAACCGCCAGCCTTATGTGTCGTATGCTTACCACCGCCCGATGATGTTACACCTCTAGTTGACGTACCACCTCCAGCAGAACTACTTCTACCTTTCAATCTATCCATGAGGTATCTCACGTTAGTCTGAGTAACATTCTTGATTCTCAACCTTCTTTTAAGTTCATTAATCTTCTTCTGTCCCTCAGGAGTGTCCATCAGGTCGTAATACTCATACCAATATCCAGCATTAGTTTTGTTACCGCCCGAAGATTTCTGAACCTTGTTAGCAATTCTTCCTTCACGGAGTCTAGCAAGTGCATCCTGAGCAGCCCAATGGCTTATCTGACCATCAGCAAGCATCTTCTTAATCTTCAACTGATTATCTTTATACTCAGCATCATTGGTATATTTCAACTTCGATAAGTCAAGTCTTCTGTTACCTTGGTCTATTCTCTGCTGTCCTTGGTCAGCCTTCACCTTGTTGATGTCGTTCTGCATATCGTGATACCTCATCTGCTCAGCGAGAGTCAGGTTATTCTTCCGAGCTTCCTCATCAAGAGCAAGTGCCCTCTGATAGCCAGCCAGCCATGATGCCCGATTCTTCTCTCTCTGAGCATCCATGTAAGCCTTGCGTTTATTCACCGCCTTAGTCATATCCGACTCAGGATTGTGTACCACCTTGGCACCATTCATAGCAAAGAAGATATTGGCGAGCGCACGAAGACCATCACCAGTAGCAGCAATACGAGCCTTGGTACGCTCCTTCTTCTCTCTATTCGCCCTCTGCTCAGCAGTCTCATTCAGTTCAGGATTCAGCATCTTATACATATCAGCATAAGACAACTGCTTAGGCTGAGGTTTTGACTCCTCCTTCTTCACGATAGGGACAGATGGTTTATCCTCCTCATCACTTGGCGCAACATGATTCACATCTACCCCATTGGCGATGGCTTGTTGAGTAGCGATAGTCTTCTCTCTAGCCGCCTTCATCGTAGGTGTTTCATTCTGAGGAGTGGCAGCATTCATCTGGTCAACCTTCTTGCCAGCCGCATCAAGTTGCTGCTGAGTGAAGACTGGAGCCTGAGTCTGTGCCACCTTCTGTGCGGCATCCACCCCACTCTGCTGCTTGTTGAGCACACTCTGTGTAGTCTTCAAGCCATTGTTGTTTCGTAACATATCTGATACTTTCATAGGCTATGCTTTAATCTTTGGTGCATTACCACCAATCATATTATTCAAGTCATTCGCTACTTGCTGCTGAGTAGGAACCGCACCCACCTTGGCATCCAACTTAGCCATATCTGTAGCAGTAGGCGATGCCACACTAGGACGAGCCACCTTGCTCTTACCAGCACCACTATCAAGCGATGCAGCGATATTGGCAGCAGTACCAGCCACACCTGCAACCGCATTGGCAGTATCAGCAGCCTTCTCAGCATCAATACTCATCTGCTGGTTCTGCAACTGGTTCTTTCTGTTTATATACTGCTGCTCGATGTTATCCTTTCGGGCATCATTTGCAGCTACAATCTGTGAAGTAGTATCGGCAAGAGTCTTGTTGTTCGCCTCCTTCACCGCAGTAGTGGAATCTTCCGTACCGCCCATTACCGCTTGTCTGCCCTTGGCAGCCTTGTTTCTGTTCTTAATCTGCTCCTGCATCTGGGTGAGCAATCGAACGGTATCGGCACGTTTGGTAGGGTCTTCATTATACTTTCTATCATACCATGCCTGATTTTCTCTCTGCTGCTGGGCAATCATCTGCTCCTGCTTTTTTCTCACCTTGCGGTTAGCTATACCGCCAGCAATACTGCTTGCAAGCCCAAGCCCAGCACCTATTAATGCACCTATCATTTATATGAATTTTTAATTATTAATAATGGTACAAAGATACAGATACCATCCGAGATTCGTATTTTATCCGTTTATTTAGATAGGTAAGTTAACGGATAAAGTTTCCGTTTGCCGAATAATTACTATCTTTGCACCAAAATAGTTAAGTCAATGGCAGTAGATAGAAATACAAAAGGTCAGTTCGAGAAAGGTCGGGCAAAGACTGGAGGTAAGAAGAAAGGTTACGAGTCTCCTATCAACAAGGAGTTTCGTGAGTTGTGCGCCGACTTTTCTAGAGAGGCTTGGGATGATTTCATGGCAGCTTGGTATAAGTGCGAGCCGAAGGATAAGGTGGCATCATTCATCAAGATACTGGAGTTCAATTGCCCTAAGCTACAGACCGTCACTCTTGACGATAAGCGTGAGGTTCACAATGCCCTCACCGAGAAGTTGAGACAGATGTCGGAAGAGGAAGGATAAAATGTAATTCATAAGAAGAACGATTATTTTTTTTCATAGGTTTTTGGTTTATAGGTTTTAAGATTGTTAGGATAACGAAATAGGGAATGCGTGAGCACTCCCTATTCTTTTTTTATTCACTAACAGCGACCACCTCTCGCTCTTCTATCCCCAGCCATATCCGTCTTGGAACCACGATTCACCGATGATGGCTTATACCTGATTCCTGAACGTGTATGGCTGGCATCCATTCCCTTGCGTGAAGCTGCCCCATACTTTTTATCGTGAGCAGCGTTATGACGGGCGAGTTCCCTACGCTTAGCCTTCTGAGCAGGAGAAGACTCGAACTTAGTATCGTAGGCAGCCTTCCGTGCCCTAGCTGCTGGGTGCGTTCTGTAGTATTCAGTAGATGAACTAGTCATTACTAATCTTCAATAGGAGAAGCAGAAGAAACTGCACAATCAGGACAAAAATCCCCATACTCTTCGGTTTGAACAATCTCCCAGTCCTCAGCAAAAACATCAGATGAAGAAGGAATCCAAGAATCTGCACGACCATCAGGATTGATAATCAACATCTGATTGGTATAATCAATGTGCGCATTCTCACGGCTCAGAAGAATATCCTTAGCTGACTGAGGCAGCGACTGCATCGTAGGAATGATGCCGCCTTCAATATGAGAAGGAATCTGTTTGACAACAAACATACCTTTGCCATTCCATCCCTTGCGTCTTACCGCAAGACCAGACTTCAATACATCAATAACCTCACCAAAATCCATTCCGACAAGTTTACGATAAGCATCATCAAACACACTTTTAGGAGACCAAGACATATATCCGTCCTTGTACTCTACTAAGTAGCCATCTTCCTCAACGGTTGCTGGCTTAATTTCTCTACCTAGCACCTTCTGTGCTTCTGTCAAAGTCATAGGCATTGCCATAACTACTTTTGTGCCAATATACATTGACATACTACTTGTTTTTTCACACATAATTAAATAATTTAAATTAATATATCTATCTCCAATAAAGTTCACGATGTTCCTTCTTCAACAAATCCCCAGTTCTACACCACCAGTCATTCGGACTCGCTTTAAGATACTCTTGAAAAATTGGGCAGTTCTGTTCATGAGTAAGGATAGGATGAGAAGTAGGCTTGAACTGATGCACACACAGCAAGTCTGCATGATTGCCGCCATATATTCTTGGTGGCATGACATCTTTCGCCTGATGCCACACCTTGTTGAGGTCAATGAGGTAAACCCCATCCAGTTCCTTCAAGACATTACCAATCTTACCAAGCACACGATTCAGGGTTTCTGCCCTATCCGTTCCACCCTTAGCAATCAACCACTGGGCATCACTCAGGGCACTTCTAATCTGCATATCAAGTTCCATAAGCCTAATTTTCAGTTGTATTTATGATAGATTCCGCTAACTCTACAGCATGCTTTGGCATAAAGAATCGCTTAACTAAATCATCATGCAACTCTGTTGACAATTTGTTGATTTTAGGGAGTAGATTAAGAATGCGAAGTTTTTCTGATTCAAAATCACACTCCTTGCGATGATATTCCTCTTCCAAGTCCTTCGCCTTCTTTTCGTACTCTTTTTGCAGGTTTGATTTCATTCCGACTTGTTCGTTTACAAGCTTATTCTTCATTTCGGCATAGGCTTGTTTTTCTTGGTTTCTGTCGTTGATGCTCCGATTAACCTCATCTTGCATAGCCTGTTCGACTTTCAAGCGAACGTCCTCGAAGTTAACATAGGACTCAGAAGATTCTACTACATCTCTACACATGCGTTGTTTGTAAGTTGGCAACCCAGTTATATGGTCATAAGTAGGAACGTCAACATTACGCTCTACAACTATCTCCTTGCGAAGAATAACCTTTGAACCGCTTTTCAAGGACTCATTCAACTTTTTGAGTTCCTTTACTTGCTCTTCTAGTTCTGAGTTGCGCTTGCGTATTGCATCGTACTCAGATAAATCTACATTTACTACTGCCATAATCTATAATTTTTCTAATTCTTCCAGTAAGTCATTAATTCTTTTCTCGATGTTGGCGATAGCTTTCGCTTTCAGTTCTTTGATAACATTATCACCGAGAACATCATCTGTAATGCGGACATTATCATGAATGAGTTCATCTTCGAAATAAACTTTAATACTCGTATATACGCTATTTCCAAGCTTTAAAACTCGCCTTTGATAATCAAGTTGTTTCTTCAGCTCAATAGCTTTCGTTAAAACTTCTTCTTTCATACGCTATAATTTTTAGTTCGACATTTGCCTACTAATTACTTAATCATCCAAATATAATTATTTAAAATTTAAATGGATAGATTTTTGATTCCTTTGGATTCTAGGTTCCCCTTAACGCACACGTATGTGAGCGAATCAGAAAACCTAAGATTTCATGGATGAGTTCCGTCAACCCCCATCATCTGGTCACTTGATAATTCTACATCAGTAAACCTAAGCAGCATAAGGAGTAGACTCCCCTCCGCTCGTCTTCTGCTATTAGTTCCTACGATTTGCCATGCGGTCTTCCTTGCAATTTATAGACTCGATGAATCGGAAGGTATCTAGCCCATAGTCTTCCATCTTGTCTTGTCTCAAACTCAGGGGAATAAAAAAAGAACCCCCGAGTGTTGGTTACGGACAACGACTCAGAGGTTCATATCTTGTAGGCTTACGCCTTGAAAGGAGGACTACTTTGGTCTGTCAACCGTAACATTGACGATGCAAAGATAGAAGCTTTTTCTGAAACCACCAAATGTGAAAAAATATGTAATTCGTTAATCTGTAAGATATTCAGATTTTAGGTATACGCTTGGTGTGCAGTAGATATACAAATGATTACAAAGTTAAAGTAGGTTAAAGTATTTTTGGTATTCAAGTTTATTTTGTTATCTTTGTAGCGAGTAAAACAAGCGATTTAGTTTCTTTAACTCTTTTATGTTACTATTTTGTTACTCGACAAAAATAGACCATTTCTAATAGTATTGGTTATCAATAGGTTATAAGGTTAAAATTAGTATTCATAATGTTTTTGTATAATATGAAAAGGGGTGCTTGTGAAAGTACTCCTTTTGTATATCAAATGTATACCTACCTGCTTGGTAATCAACACCTTATTTGTACGGAAAAATAATTATCCGTATAATACCTGACAGGTAGGTATACAATAGATATGTTGTAGTTTTGTTACTATTTTGTTACCGAGAATTTGCGAGTAACAAAAAAATTGCTTATCTTTGCAGCAGATTTATAAATGTAGGCTTATGGGAAGGAAGAAAACAATCGAAAAGGAGCCAGTCACTATCAGATTCAAGGAACTTGCCAACGGAAACAAGAGTATCTATCTGGACATCTATATGGACGGAAAGAGGAGTTATGAATTTCTCAAACTATACCTCATTCCAGAGGTTGGCAGAGAAAGAGCGAAGGCGAGGATGAAGAATGCTGAGACGATGGCTAGTGCGAATATCATCAAGGCTCAGAGGGTTCTCGACTTGAAGAACCGAAAGGCAGGAGTATTCAGCAGTAACAAGAACATGCGCTTGGTAGAATGGCTAGACATCGTGAAGGTTGCCAAGCAGAAGGCAAGTAGGTCGGATGAATCCAGCAAGACCATTGAGAATGTGAAGAAGCATATCATCAAGTTCTGTGGCGAGTCTACCAAGATGGTTGACATAGACAAGAAGTTTTGCATGAAGTGGATAGAATATCTGAGAACTGCTACCAAGAGAGGTGGGCAGCCGTTCAGCGAAGTAACCAAGAAGGTGTACCTTACTTGCTTTGGTACGGTTCTGAATCAGGCTGTCCGTGATGGTATCATACAGATGAATCCCCTATCGCTCATAGACCCAAGCTATAAGTTCGGGTTTCCTGAGAGCGAGCGAGTATACCTAGATATTGAGGAGGTGAAGAAACTGGCTGCAACGGAATGCTACAGCCAGCATACCAAGCAAGCATTCATGTTCTCATGCTTTTCAGGTCTTCGTATCTCGGACATCAGGAAGCTGAAATGGAGCGATATTGAAGAGGTGAAGAATCCTGATGGAACATCATCCTACCGCCTGACCAAGACGATGGAGAAGACTCAGAGAGTTGTCAGCTATCAGCTATCCAACGAAGCGATGAAATGGTTGCCTGAAAAGACTAAAGACGAACTGGTATTCTATGAACTATGTCAGCAGCCAAACATCAACTATCATATTAAGGTATGGGCGAAGGCAGCAGGAATCAAGAAGAATATATCCTTCCATACTGCTAGGCACACCTTCGCCACCATGATGCTCACGCTAGGAGCCGACATCTACACCACCAGCAAGCTGCTCGGTCACTCCCGAATATCCACTACTGAGATATATGCTAAGATTGTGGATAAGAAGAAAGATGAGGCGATGGGGCTGATTGATAAGTTCTTCGATAAGGAATAAAAAAATCTCTGTAAGGTAGCCAGCCTTGCAGAGATTTTTATTTTTCTAGTTGGGAAAATTATTTTTCCTAGTTATCTCTTTTACCAAGATATTTAATCTTTACTGAATGTTTAGAGGTTTTGATATTTACATCAACACGATACATGCCATTGTCCTCTTTCGCAATACAATAATAGCTATCACTTGAAAACTCTTTTAGATTTTGATACTGACAAGACAAGTTTTCTTTTATCACATCTACAAATTCAATACAATCAATCGCATCCGAGAAATACACTTTTTTATTATAGTCAATATCGCTAAATGAATGTTTATAATTTACACATATAGCATTGATGTGATTATTCTCAGACGAGCCTATTGTGAAATACCCACCATCTATATTTAAATATTTAACTTGCAGGCGGTTCCCATTTACCTCTATATAGTTAGCAGACAATTCGTCATAAGAATCCTTGCTGCAAGATACCAACGCAATAAGAATCGCCAGCAAAAACAAAATCTTTTTCATATCTCATAATTTAATTAATAACATATCTTGCAAGGAGTTCTGCCCATATCCTCAGCTTCCTCCTCGCTTACCTCTTCTATTTCTCCTGAGCAGCGAGAGAGACCACGGCAATCAGGGTCGCTATGATACCTGGTAGAAGTTTCTCCAGTACATATATATACTGACTCTGATTCATCTTTGCGACCATAATAGATTTGCTTATTTTCGTCACAAATAGAACAAGAGACCTTACCTTTATCTATAGCTTCTTCTAATCTTATAGATTCAACCTTACCACTTCCAACCGTAAGCCCTGCACAATCAGAATAATAATGGTAATATTTAGGATTTGAAGAGATATAAAAAACCAAATCATCTAAATCTCTAGACCTAACGTCCCTCTCCATTCCCTTGTATATGGCTATCTCATTTCTAAGGGTATCAACTTCCTTTTCTAAAGTATTGACTCTTTTTCTCAAATATTCGTCTCCACAAGAACAAAGAGTAAAAAGAACAATAAAAAGATATGCACAATACTTCATACCTACCACATTTTAATTATCCGACATTTGATTGTCTCATGCCACCGCCTAAAATGGATAGTAGCTGGTCGTAGCGTTTCTCCAACTCTTCATACTTCGCCTTCCAGACAGAATCATCCTGATGAGACTCTTCTATCTTAGGTTCTTCATGATGAGGAGTCTCAGCAACCATATAAGAAGAATCATCTGCATCTTGGTTACTATACATAGTACCTATCCCACGCATCAACCATTCAGCAGACACGTCAGGAAAGGCAGTCAATATCTTCTCTACGATATTGGCAGCTAAAGTTCTATCACCTCTTAACTGAGGATTTAAAGTAGCTTGCGCCACATTAATCTGTTTAGAGAGAGCATTAACGGAAATAGACTTATTCTCTAAAACCAACTTAACTCTCTGATAAATAGTCGCTTCCATACATTTTACATTTATAAACGTTAACTAATTAATCTTAAAGGGTTAATCTTTTTCGAGAAAACGTTTGGTAGTTTACTCGGAAAAGAGTATCTTTGCACTCGTAAACAACAAGTTTCTTAATTGTTAGAAGCAAAAGTACAATAAAAAATTAAGATATGCAAGTAAAAAAGATAAAAATTATCAAAGTTTCGCTTGAAGGACGAAAAAAACTTGCTGAGCGATATGGTTGCTGTAGAGAAACAATCTTCAACGCTCTTGCATTTAGAAGTCAGAGCAAGCAATCCGAAAGCATCAGGCATGATGCCCTGAATGAGTTCGGAGGAGTTGAGACCGATAAGGTCATGTTCTATTAAAAAGGAGGTATAATTATGGTAGACCCAGAGATTAAAGAGCAGCTAGACCGCATAGAGCAGTATTCGCTCATAGCTGCAAAGAATGTGCTCAACATTAATGAAGCTGCAATCATTCTTGGTATGACGGTTAGAGGAGTGAGAGAGAACGTCAGGAACCGCATCATTCCTTGCTATAAACCAAATATCAACCGACTCTACTTCAAGAAGAGCGAGTTGGAAGAGTGGATGACTCAGAACCGCAGAAAGAGCATGGCAGAGTTGAAATCAGAGGCAGCAGCCTATTGTTTTACCCATTAAACAGATAAACTTATGATAGCAGATGTAATGTTGGTAGCCAGCGTAATCGCTTTCGCTGTTGCCGTTAAGGAAATCCACTCCTACTTCAAGGAAGTGGGCAAGTAAGATATATGGAGATTGAACCTCACAAGAATAGTTAAGTATTAAGTTATTAATGTGTTAAGTCTTATAATGTTTCAGTCATCGAAAACAGCAGAGGTTTTTTGGAGTTTGCTACTCCCAGTCTCCACTATAACTTTGTCGTTATAATTTTACATGTTTTAAGTTTTTACCCAACGCAAGTAACTCAGTTGGTAGAGTATGAAGGTTCTTCCCCCTTCGAGGTCGTGGGTTCGAGTCCCACATTGCGCCCCATATAGCCCGATTCCGAGGCTTTATATCGGATAGGATAAACCTTCCTAGAGAGGTACACGTACCCAAAAGGAGCATCATTAACCACAGATGGTGCTTAGACGTGGAAGTGGCAAGCGAGTACATACACCTGATAGGTGGAATTTGGAAAAACTTGGAGTTCACTTGTGAAGAAGCAGACCTGATGCCGTGACCCTTATATAATAAGGTAGCATCTAAAGGTAGGAGCGCACAACTACAAATCGGTTCTAATGCAGCCAGCACGCTTTCTTTCTATTCGGTTCAATAGTTATAATTGGTTATTTTATAGAAATCAGATATATCACAATATGTGCGATTACTAGTGCTGGGAGTCCTAAGCCTCCATAAATGCAGAAGGGAACCAAGGAGCGATTCACCATCCGCCAAGATTGTATAGATGTCGCTCCACGGAGGTGGCGGTTTTATCATATTCATTTTACTGCCCCTCCTTTTCTAAAGGAAATTGCAAATATTGACATATTAGTGTGTTTCATACAGATTACATTTTCGATGCGGTAGCGACCGCTCAGGTTAAACAAAAATAAAAAACTCTCGCCCCACCATTCGTGAGAACCGTGGGGCTTTTAATTTGAACATTTCAAACCATACAATATGAGATATAAAGCAAATAGTTGTCACGATTGTATCTTCTCGACCATGTGTGACAACCCGAATAAGAACCCAGATGGTGGCTACAAATGCAGCCGCTATGAATGGAAATATCAATAACAACTTAATACATATAAGATATGAAAGAACTTATCGCAATTCAGTCAGAACTGAAAGCCCCGAAGAGTCAGTTCAACAAATTCGGTGGCTACAAGTATCGCAAGGCTGAGGACATTCTTGAAGCTGTCAAGCCTTTACTCGCCAAGCAGAAATGTACGCTCATCATCACCGATGATGTAGTCTTGATAGGCAACCGCATCTACGTGAAGGCAACTGCCATTATCAAGAACGAGAAGGGTGAATGTGAGACATCTACTGGATGGGCAAGAGAAGAGGAAACCAAGAAGGGTATGGATGGCAGTCAGATTACTGGAGCATCCTCCTCCTACGCTCGAAAGTATGCCTTGAACGGTCTGTTCGCCATTGATGATAATCAGGATTCAGATGCCACCAACGAAGTACAGCATCAGGAAGCGCAGCAACAGACACAGACACAGACTCAGCAGCCAGCCGCCCAGCAGCCAGCTACATCACCGTTTCACCCGAATAACCTGAACGAAGGATTGGTTTACCTGAGCAGATGTGTCACAAAAAACAATCTGATATGGGTAGTTCAGACATACAAGCCGCTCACCGTCAACCCTCAGTTCATGCAAGCAGTATCAGCTAAGAAGAAAGAATTAGGATTACAATAATATGACAGAAACAACAAAGAAAATCAGCCTGAATGTACCAAAGGTCACATTCATAGAAGAGACACATCAGTACTTCATCGGCGAGAAGGAGCTGAAAGGTGTAACAGGAACGCTCATCAAGAAAGCCTTCCCCGATACCTACAAGAATATTCCAGAGTCTGTATTGAAGAAGGCAGCAGAGCGAGGAGGTCTTATCCACAACACGTTTGAAGCCTTCTGTTCCATCTTCGATGCCGACATCAAGCAGTACCCGAATCCTACGGAAGAGCTTCAAGCCTTCCATAGTATGCTAGTCGCATACGGTTTACGCTATGTAGCATCCGAGTATCTTGTTACAGATGGTGAGAACTTTGCATCTGCCATTGATGGAGTCTTCGCTGACAGCGAAGGCAACATCTATCTGGTAGACTATAAGACCACCGCCACCCTTCACTACGACAACGTATCGCTCCAGTTATCCATCTATGCAAAATGGTTCGAGGAGCAGAACCCCGACCTAAAGGTCAAGGAGATTGTCTGCATGTGGTTCAAGAACGGACAGAGCAAGTTCCAGCCACTCCAAAGGGTATCAGATGAGCAGATAGACGAGTTAATCAACGCTTATCTCGCTGATGATGCAGAGTACCAATATCAGGTGGAAGTTCCTGAGCAGTTTTCTGCACTAGAGCAGGAGTTCAGATTAATAACCGCTCGTGTGGATGCCCTGAAGATTAAGCAGGATGAGTTGAAGGAAAAGATAATAAAGATGATGGAAGACAACAAGCAGAAATCCGTCAAGACTCAGTTCGCCTCCTACTCTTATGTGGCAGCTACCACCAAGAAGACCTTCGACACGAAGCTGTTCAAGGACACGGAGCCTGACCACTACGAGCACTATCTAAAGGAAACGACCACCAAGCCATCAATAAGAATCAAACTTAATTAAGTATAGATATGAACGTAAAGTTTACTGGTAAAATTATTGCAGCAGGGCAAGTTCAAATGGGAACTTCCCAAAACGGAACTCAATGGAGTTCTTGTGAGTACACTATCGAAGAGTTGAACGAGCAGTACCCTTCAAGAGCCGTTATCTCGGTATATGGCTCAGACAAGTTGCAGCAGTTCAACATTCAGTTAGGTGAAATCATCACCGCCCACATCGGATTGAAGGCACGCCAGTCTAAGGAAGGACGTTGGTTCAATCAGTTGGATTGTTGGAAGGTGGAGCGACCAAATGGTCAGCAGCAAGGTCAGGTTGTCCAGAGTCAGGTTGGTGCAGCACCTCAGCCAGTTGGTGGATATTACCAACCACAGCAACAGCCTATACCTCTGAGCCAGCCACAGCAGTTTCCCCCTCATGTTAACGCAAGCGGTCAACCTATTCAGCAGAACGCTCAATATGCAGGTGGTCAACAGCAGGGTCTTCCCTTCCCTGCCCCAAACCAATAATATATAAGGTATGGAAATCCATCTAGTAAGAACCTCAACTGGTCTTCGCCCCTACACGGATGATGATTACGAGGAAATGAAAAAGATAAAGGTTGGTTCCATCGTCAAGGCAAACATAGTTCGACCAAGGAACATCAAGTTTCATCGCAAGTTCTTCTCCCTTATCAGAGCAGCATGGGATTGTCTTACAGAGCAGCAGCGCACAAACCTACGTTCTATAGACACATTCCGTGAGCAACTGCTGATAACATCAGGATTCAGCGAACCGCTTTACGACCTCAACGGACAGAAGTTCTTGGAGAGAGCCAAGTCTATCTCCTTCGCCAAGATGGATGAGCCAGCCTTCAATGAAGTATATAGTAGAGTCTTAGACACCATCCTCACGATACTCTATGCAGATGGTGTTACAGAAGACGAGTTTAATAACATTTTACAAAATTATAGTTGATATGACACGTAGAAACGACAAGCGCAACAACAGACGTAATCGCCAGCGCAACAACACACCAGAGTTACCACCATTTGCACAGATGCTTTTCGGAGCAATCGTTGGCAAAGGTGTAGATATGATTGCCAAGAAGATGGCAGAGATTTCCGAGGAAAAGACTCCTGATATTCATGCCGAAGGCATCAGCAATCAGGACGTTACCTACATTAATAACGGAAAGGAAACCCTATCTAAGTTGCGCATTCCTGCTGATGGTTCGGCAGTAGAGTACCCAATCCCTGATAACCTCCAGTTCTTCTTCGCTGAGGATGGTAAGTTGATGGTTTGTCAGAAGATTGAAGGAGACGAGATGCATACTAATAAAAAAGAAGAGGATGGCAAGCCTACCACTTATAATGATATTGCCAAAGAACTCTACTTGAACAAAACTGCACATTGGATTTCTGGCAGAAACATAATTCATCAAGAACGACAGAGTTTAAGTAGTTACGAAGATACTATCAACAGTACTACTCCTGCTCAGGCTAAACGTTATGCTGCTTTCAACAAGTTGCAGAACATCGCCAAGTATCTCAATGGTGACTGGAAGCCAAACTTCGATAGAAACGATGAAAAATGGAATATCAATAAAGAAGGTGATACATTTATCGAAATGTACACAAGAACATTGAACAAAGCGGGTGTTTACTTCAAGTCGCAAGAACTTACCAAGGAAGCCATCCGCTTGATGGGCAAAGAATCTCTCAACGACCTTTTCTCAACAGACTGGTAATGGCAAGCTACGCTGAAATCAAAGCAAAGCTACAGCAGGAAGGCAAGAAGATACGCAAGCGTTCATCCTACGATGAGCACAACTTGCAAGCCGCAGAGGTCAGGTATATCCGTGGGGTATATCCTGACCTTGAAGGTGTCTTCTTTGCCGTTCCCAATGGTGGCAAGCGAACTTCTCAACAAGCCGCATGGCTCAAAGAAGAAGGTATGAAGGCAGGAGTATCTGATATGCTCCTCCTGAAGCGCACCTCCCAGTACGGTTTCCTCTGCATCGAAAATAAAACACCGAAAGGTAGTCAGGAACCCGAGCAGAAGGTATTCCAGCATGAAGTAGAACGGCATGGTGGCAAGTATATCATCGTCCGCTCTATAGATGAATTTATCCAAGCTATCGACAATTATTTAAATGGTGAACTATGAGTGATATTAAATTTGATAATAGTTTTTTTAGAGAGGAACCATCTATTATAGAACAATTCTTAGTAGAATATCAGGAAAAAGCAGATGAATATATTACACAAAAGATTATTGCTATTCTTGAATCCAAAGGCTATAAGGTAACCGCTCCACCAAAGGAAGTCAAAGACGAATATACCTTTGAGCGAGCATGGAACTTGTACGATAAGAAAGTTGGCTGCAAAGCCAAACTCGAAAAGAAGTGGAACTCCATGAGCAAGAAAGACCGCAAGGCAGCTATAGAGTATATTCCTCTCTATGTAATTTCACAGCCCGACAAACAGTACAGAAAGAACTTCCAAACCTTCCTCAACCAGCGAGGATGGGAAGACGAACTCATCGGAGCCACACCACCGCCAGCAGCCGTTAACGAGAACTCTTCCGAAATCAGCCGACTTATCGCAAAGACGAAGGCTGGACAGAACGTAACAAATGCGGATAAGGACAACGTTTTCAAGACACGCATCATGGGTATGATAGAGCTTCTGCAAAAGAATCCTCATAGCCTATGCCGAAAGCAGTTGGAGATATATCGTGATAACGGAACCTTGGAACGCTTGGGCATCCAATGGAATCCATAAACCACAAATCTGTTTACCAAAATGATAGCAATCAGTAAGTACAACAAGCAGCATCCTCTCAGAGTCTTTGAGGCATTCGCAGGATATGGCAGTCAGAGCCTAGCCTTCAAGTACCTCAAAGATAAGCATCCTGAGTTCGACTTCAAGATAGTGGGCTACTCAGAGATAGAACCATCAGCCATCCAAGCCTACGGACTCCTGCACGGAAGAGATATACCTAACTATGGAGACGTGACAAGGATAGACTGGAATGAGGTTCCCGACTTCGACTTCATATCATGGTCTTCACCATGCCAAGATTTCTCCAATGCAGGACTTCGCCAAGGAGCAGAGGAAGGCAGCGGCACACGCTCATCCCTTATCTTTCAGGAGAAGAGAATGCTGGCAGTAAAGAAACCAAAGTACGTGATGCTAGAGAACGTAAAAGGTCTTCTCTCAAAGTCAATGAGGAAGTACTTCTTCCAGTACCTCAAAGACCTCGACTCCTTCGGTTACACCTCCTTCTACAAGGTACTGAATGCCAAAGATTATGGAATCCCACAGAATCGTGAACGTATCTTTGTTATCTCCATCCTACGCACAGAAGACGAGCCGAACCCAGAGTATCACTTCCCTTCTCCCATTAAGCTAGAGTCAACGGTTGAGGACATCTTGGAAGACAACGTATCTCCCGAATATTTCCTATCCCAGCCCCTTCTCGAAAAGTATCTCACAAAAGCAGACATCAATGAATCAATCGAAAAACTCTACCCCGAAGATAGCAATACCGAAAACTGCTGATGGATGCTCCCCGACCATCACATCATCATTTGGTGCAGGAATCAGCATAGCCAATCTTCTTGGTGTTGACCATTTCCCTAGGGGGGGGTATTGATAATCAAAAAAGTTACAAGCAGAAAACTACTCATCAACTCAGACGTAGATGGTTTAAGTAGAACCATCCGTACAAGTTATTATAAGGCTGGCTTTGCTAACTATATACATAACGATGGCAGAGCAGCCAACGCAGTCTTAATCATCAAAAGAGTATGATAATATTCAGAAACAAACACGGAAGTTTCAAAGGTGGGTTAATTAAAACAAAAATATCACCAACCATCACAACAGCTTCCTTTGAACACAATACATTTATCTTAAAAATAAAAGAATGTGCGACAAAATTATAAAGCTGGCAAACCTCAAAATCAAAGGCAGAATAGAGCAGCAGACCAGAGTCTACTCCACCAAGGGAATCTCTCCTACTCTCAATTCTGCTATGGGGCACGGAGGTAATTGCATCCCACTATTCTTAATAGTAAAAGAGATATGATAACAGGAGGAAAGAGAATGAAATCCCTGCTCCTATCGGGGAAGGTGAAACCTGATGTAGGCGGTCAAGTTCTCGACATCTACAACCAAGCTGTAATGCAAGGTATCTCCCCTACCATCAAGACAACCATAGATACAGCAAACATGACATTCGTAACAATCATGAACAAAGAAATCATTCACACCGCACCAAACGGAAAGAAATACTCCATCCAAATCAGGAAGTACACTCCAAGAGATTGTTTCCGACTGATGGGAGTACACGAAGCTGACATAGACAAACTCCTGAGCAAGGAGAAGTCTGGTCAACTCATTATCAGCAAGAGCAAACTCTATGCCCTTGCAGGAAATTCAATAGTAACCAACTGCCTGACCGCCATGTTCGAGGAACTGATATTCCCATCAGGGAATCACTACCATGACAAGACTGGTCAGCTATCACTCTTCTAGCTTATGGATATTTTTGGATATATCAAGATAGGCAAGCGCATCAGTAAAGCGCACAAAGCCATGTTTACCCACAAGACCATGGTAATATGGTACAAAGGCAACCCAATCATCGGAACAATGCACAATGGCTTGTGGTATCAACAAGACTTGAACGGAATGTGGGAATGTTTAATGTTCCAGTCCGAAGTCACACACGTCTCATTTTTACCTTCGCCAAATGAAGACAGAGAAAGAAAAAATCCTAGCCATCATCGCTGAGATTCAGGCAGAGCGTGAAGCTGCCCACATCGTGCCGCCACACGTCCTCACAGCCGAAATCATCAATCGAGGATTCCCCCAGCCATATCAATCCATCAATGAGTTGTGTGAAGAAGGCAAGATAAACTGGTGCAGAACACTCAACGATATGGCATTCACTATCAGAAAATAAATCAAAACAATATGAAAATTATAACGCAGAAAGAACTGGCATCCTTAGCAGAAGATGCTTTTAAGAATGCTGACAAGCATGGTTTCTATACTGAGAGCACAGAAATAGAAACAGAATTGATGCTCATCATCACGGAAATGGCAGAAGCTGTTCAGGCAGACCGACACAATCGCCACGGAAGTATTGAAGACTATGAGAGCGAGATTCAGATGGGCAGAGATATTCCTACCGCCTACAAGAACTCTCTTGAAGGAACGGTTGAATCCGAGTTCGCAGATATTGCCATCCGTATCTTATCCCTCTTAGGATGGATGAACAGCAAAAGCCCTATTAAAATAAATAGCAATTCTGTTCTTTCTGATGAATATGAAATTGGCAGGATTCAATACACGATACAAAACAAGATTCATAGGAGCAATATCGCAGCCGATTTATATCGGTTAAATGGAAAGTTTAGTTCGCTTGTTGATAATGAATCATCCTATTGGTTCGTATCAAAAAATCTACAGAACATTCTTATGCGGACTTTCGCAATCGCCCACAATCACAATATCGACCTGATGGAGTACATCAAGTTGAAAATGCAGTATAACGAATCTCGTCCGTATCTAAACGGATGCTTATATTAGGAGGACAAAATTATGTTTGGAATAGAACAGATTTTAAGAAGGTGCTTAATGACTTTTAGTGATGGCAACAAGATTCAAGCTACCATCTACATTCCAAAGCCCACCAAACCCATCTTCCCTGAGCAGATGGAACGTCAGTTCATTGAGAGTTTTAATAATTCGCAACTTCTTGCAGTAAACAAGGTTGTTAAGTGTCACATTATGAGAAATTAGTTATGGAAGATTTATCTATTGGGTCAGAAATCACCTTAAAGGTGGTTGAAAGCGAGGAAGCCGATTGTACTGGTTGTT